>Ga0105244_10000060_pt1 | contig 127191 bp, 116 predicted proteins | sample KBSM44metaG_FD_80423 | JGI IMG/M metagenome (GOLD analysis project Ga0105244, IMG submission 80423) | Miscanthus rhizosphere microbial communities from Kellogg Biological Station, Michigan, USA - KBS M4-4 metaG | ecosystem: Host-associated > Plants > Roots > Rhizosphere > Soil | place...
AAATAAGATTATTTATGCAGAAAAGCCTTGAATCAAATGATTCAAGGCCTTTTTATTGCTGAATATCCCATGATGATCATTGCGCTGCAAGATCTCCTGAAATCTTTTTTTATGCAATCCAAAAATGTCCTGCAGAATACGTTTTGGCTTTCCCTGCCACAATCACTCTTTCATTCTTGTTTTCACAATAAAGCTGGCCGCCTCTTTCAGAGATCTGACGGGCGAAAAGTTTATCTTTTCCTAATCTTTCAGACCAGAAAGGAATAAGCGAGCAGTGGGCAGAGCCGGTAACAGGATCTTCAAGAATGGAGGACTGTGAAGTAAAATATCTTGAGACAAAATCACTGTCCGTACCTGCTGCTGTCACGATAACACCTCCCGGATCCAGATTGATAAGATCAAAAATAGATCTTTCAATTTTTATGTTTTTGATATCCTCCTCAGCATCATAGACCAGCACATAATCTCTGGATTTGAAGACTTCTTTAGGCTGTATGGTAAGAGATCGGGTGATAATATCCGGAAGAGTAGCTGTTTCAGGCATTCTTGATGGAAAATCCATATAATACATCCCATCTTTTACTTCTACAGTCAATGCACCGCTTTTGGTATCAAAGATTATTCTATTGCTCTTATAATTTAAGATGGTGGCCAAACAATGAGCCGTTGCAAGGGTAGCATGTCCGCACAGATCCATCTCTATTTCAGGGGTAAACCATCTCAGGTGAATCGTATTGCCGTTATCAATGAAAAAAGCTGTTTCTGCTACAGCATTTTCACGGGCTATTTTTAAGAGGGTTTCATCTGGTAACCAATTTTTTAATGGAACAACACACGCAGGATTTCCACGGAAAATCTCATCTGTAAAGGCATCTATTTGATATAATTCTAACTTCATGATTGGTAAAAATTTCATTTGTATAAAGATAATCTTTTCAGAAAGCCGATCCTAATTATTCATACTTCTGTAAAATAGTTATTTATAGAATTCTGGAGCTAAAAAACAGTTGTGGATTTAATCTTCCTATACAAATTAATAGTGGTTTCTTCCTTATACAGCTTGTCATAATTTTTCCACATACAGATGGAGATTTCTTTACACCTGTTTCTTCAAAAACGATTCTGTAACCTATAGTTTTGTACTATTAAAAACAGGAAACAATGAAAAAATATTTTTATAATTTTCTTCATTCAGATTTTTCAGGGCACCCGCTAGCACTCCCTACGGTTTGTTTACAGAGAATCTAAAACTTACCATAGCTGCTGTATCATAAAATCCTTATACAGTTTAATTTCCTAAGATTTATTCACTTTATCAATAACTCATAATCATATCAGAATGTTTAAAAATTTTACTGCATTATCAATCGCGGCCGCTTTGCTTTCTTACAGTATGGGATCTGCTCAAAGTGTGGGGATCAACATGGCCCAACCCGGATCAACACTGGATGTTAACGGATCCTTGGCTGCAAAATACACTTCTGTTACCTCTGCAGCTTATGCCATGACTTCGGGAGATTTTCACATCTCGTATAACGGAACGGCCAATGCTGTTTTCACCCTTCCGGCAGCAGTTTCAGGAACAGGCAATTTCAGAGGGCGTATGTATACCGTTAAGAATAACACCGCTTTTACGGTTACGGTAACTCCTGCGGCTTCAGAAACAATTAATGGAAGTGCAAGTGCCGCAATAGGACCTAACCAAAGCCTGCAGCTGATCAGTACCGGACTTACAGGCGCTGTTTCTACATGGGAAGTCTCAGGAAATACCAATATTACAGCAAGTAATGGACTTACTGCTGTAGGAGAGGATGTGAGACTTGGTGGTACACTTTTGCAAAATACAGCGATTGATTATTTAGATAAAGCTTTATACTTCAGAAGTAATGTGAATGGATCAGGACTTACATCCATCAGTAATACAAACTCCGGAACCAATGCTTCAGCTCTTTTAAGGCTTACTAATGATACGGGAAGTTCTATGGATATGTTCCTTAATTCTTCAACCAAAACCACTGAAGGAGGAGTCAATGCAGGAACAATCAATAATATAGGCGGTGCTCTTACTATAGCAGGGAATAATAATGTTGCCCAATTTAAGCTAAGTCAGGCCAGTGGTGGTGATTATTTTTATAATGCAGACCGAAAGCTTAATTTCAACGGAGATGGTGATATTACCGCCTTTGGTGCAGCAGGGAATGCTCTTAATGCCTATAATGGGCTTCTAACGTTAAAAGGAAACAGCAGCAGTCCTGCATTTGCTCAGGTAACAGTAGGTACTACAGGTTTTCGATATTATTATGGCAATAATGCCAATAGCATGCTCGATATTGATGGGAATGGTGATATCAATATGAACAGACCAGAAGTTGGTGGTATTGGCGGAAATAAAGTTGCAGCCACGAAAGGGCATCTTGATTTAAGCGGATACAACACGCTGAATGGTTCTGTTACTCAGATCTATCTTGGCGCAGAAGGATTCAAATACAGTTATAACGGAAGCACGAAAGTAACTATTGACGGTAACGGGCTGGTGAGTGCGGCAGGAGGTTTTGTCAATACTTCGGATAGGCGTCTGAAAAGCCAGATTAAAGAAATAGGGTATGGGCTCAGTACCATTATGGCATTGCAGCCGAAACAATACGAGTTATCTGCTAATACTCAGATTAAAGAAGGAAAACCGGCTGTAAATCCTGTACAGAAAACACAACATAAAATCGGATTCCTGGCGCAGGATCTTTATAAAGTAATTCCTGAGGCGGTCTATAAACCGAAAGATGACACAAAAGAAGCCTGGGCGGTCGACTATGCTTCTCTTGTTCCTGCCCTTACAAAAGCCATTCAGGATCAGCAGAATGAAATAGAAGAGCAAAAAGTCACAATTAAAAAACTGGAAACAGAAATGGAAACAATCAAAAAGAAATTAGGATTGAATTGATTGAAATGTCCACGGTTCTAAAAACACATGATAACACTGATTATCTTATTTTATGAGGAGAAACATTTTAATGAACCATCCCTCGGTTTTCATTTTTTTGATTTTTCAATACGTTGCTAAAGTCTGTCTTATACAGACTTTTTTGTATTTAATAATGTGGGATTCTTTCCATATTTTGGAAGTAGATGTAATCTTGGTATTATGATGCTTTTTTGTTGATTTGTGAAACTTGCAAGTATTTGGTATTCTTTATTGTATGTGTTTTGTTGTTAAAATTTTATTTTAATTAATTGAAAAGAAAATTATAGTTATTTTTTATTTATATTATGTTTTTTGTATGAAATTAATTTGTATCTTTCATATGTTATTATGACTGTATCTTATTGTTTATTATTTAATTATATTGTTTTTAGATATATTTTCAGTCTTTTTTATTGATTGATTTGTTTAATAAAAATAATATATGATTAAAAAAACGATAATCATTAAAACATACAATCATGAGTAATGAAAAATTTAACCCCCTAGAGCTTCTCAAACAGAAGTTCAGATATCCTTTCCCAACTCTAAAAAACCCACATGCTGAACAGTTTCAGGAGGTTACTGAAAATCAATGGATTGATGGAGAATATTTATGGCTCTATGAAAACAATCCTGATGTACGTAAAAAATACAAAAAGACTAAGACGGCACATATTGCTGCACAATGGTTTCCAACAGCTTCTGCTGAACGATTCAGGCCAATCTGCAGGTTAATGCTATGGACTTTGTACAATGATGATTTGTATGAGGAATGTGCTCCCGAAGAGATAGATTTCATACATGCCCAGTCGATCGCGATATTGAACGGAGGTATTACTGCTGAGCAATCCGGAATACCTCTTGGTCCTATGTTGGCGTCACTAAAACAGGAACTGCAGCAGTTTATTCCACAAGAGTCAATGCATCGTTTTACCCAGATGATCAGCAAATACTTTAACGGACTTAAAAAGGAGCAAGAATACAAAAAAAATAAAATGTTCCCAACAATAGCAGAATGTATCGTACTAAGGGAGGATTCCATCTGTTTGTATCCTTTCCTGCAGCTTACTGAAGTTGAAACTGGAGTTATTCTGCCTCCTGAGATTCATGATCATCCCGTGCTCCGCCGCCTGCAAGCGTTAGCTTGTCATCTGGTAACTTTTTTCAATGAAGTGCAGTCTGTTGTGAAAGATGAGGCTACAGGAAGTATTTACTATAACATTGTAAAAGTAATCCAGAATGAATATCATGTCTCATTAGAAGAGGCATGTCTGGAAGATTTGAGACTTCATAATGAAGACCTGAAAGAGTTTATAACACTGCAGGCATCACTTCCGGATTTTGGGATATGGCATGAAGCTGTGGTTAACTGGGTTCATTATATGAGCATGGTACTGAGTGGCTGGAAAAATATATCCACCCAACTTGACCGTTACAACAGAACTGAATTTCCGAGTGCTTCAGAATTAAAAGAAACCCTGGAACAGAATCAAATTCAATAAAAATTTGAATGCTCAGGATCGTATTTATTTAAGGACAAAGAATTTTAAAATATAAATCAAATGACAGCAGAACAATTTAATAGTGCAGATTATTTACCACAAGGATTTTACCCATGGCCAGATCTTATTAACCCACATGCTGAACAAATGGGGAAAGATATGGATGCTTGGATTGATAATGATTATACTTTTTTGACAGAAAAACAACGGAAAATTTATAAAAAAATGGAATTGCATATGTGTACTGCACGTATGTGGCCACATTTAACCTATGAACAAGCTATTCCATGCAATAGGTTTATGCTTCAGTATGTGGCTCTTGATGATCAGATAGAACACTCGTCCCTCGAGGAGATTCAGCAGTTACGGATTCGTTGTACTGATATTTTGAGAGGTGCTTCACCCAGCCCGGAGGAAAATGCTCTTTATCATCATATAGCATTGATTCGTGATGAATTTCGTGCGCTGATGCCTGATATGTGGATGGAACGTTTTATCTACTATTTCTATCAATCCTTCAGATATGGAATAGAACTGGAATACCCTTATAAAATAGCAAACCGCCCACCATCACTGAATCTTTATAAAACCATTAGGGAATATTCTGTTCTAATGCGTCCTTATTTGATTTTTGGTGAGATTGAATCAGGGCTTGTCTTGCCAGAACATATTTTTGAACGTATAGTTGTACAAAAGATGATTTCCCATATGACTTTGGTTGTTGCCTGGCAAAATGACCTTCATTCTCTGCCCAAAGAAATGGCGAAAGGAACAGAAGTTTTTAATCTGGTTTTTGTATTGCAGCAGGAATATAATCTTTCGTTGGAGGATGCTTGTGCAGAGGCTTTACGTATTCATAATGAAGAATTGGCAAATTTGATGGCTTTACATGCAGAGTATCGGGAGTTTGGTGAATATCAGGAATACGTTGATAAGTTTGTTTTTTATGCTGGAGTAGGGCTTCAGGGAGTTAATACTTTTTATCTGGAAACAAATAGATATAAACATGGAGGAGTAGGTTTTGCGTGGCCTGAGGATAATCATGCCACAAATAAGAACCTATAGTTTATTGGGTGGCTTTTCTTTATTTAAATATAAATTTATACTGTTGAGCTTATATAGCAAAGCCATTATTCTTCTTCTCAACTTGGTACTTTATCTATCTTGGACGTGCTGTTGATACTGTAGTTCATGAGCATCATGCAATACAGATTGCTATAAGTCTTGAGGAGAAAATAGAGGCGCTTTTATGGTTCTTCCGGTCAGATTACTTATGATACCATTTCTTTTTCAGGAATACACTTGCTTTTACAAGAAATATTAACACCGGAACTTCTACCAAAGGACCAATCACTCCTACAAATGCCTGTGCTGAATGAATACCGAAGACGGAGATCGCAACAGCAATGGCCAGTTCAAAATTGTTTCCTGTAGCTGTAAAGGCAATAGATGCATTTTTATCATAAGGAATTTTTAATGATTTGTTGATGATAAAGCTCACGAAAAACATAAGAATAAAATAGATCACCAAAGGGATTGATACTTTAATTACATCCATTGGAAGCTCCAGTATTTTTGAACCTTTCAGGCTGAACATCAGTACAATGGTAAATAATAAAGCGTACAGTGTAACGGGTGATATTTTAGGAATGAATTTTCTGTTGTACCATTCCGTTCCTTTAGATTTTATCAGGAAATAACGACTGAGAAAGCCTGCCAGAAAAGGAATTCCAAGGTAAATCAGTACACTTTCTGTAATATCTTTCACAGAAACATTTACATTAAAACTGGCCAGACCTAACTGATTGGGAAGCACATTAATAAACAGCCAAACCATAAAACTGTACGTAAATACCTGAAAGATGCTGTTTAAGGCAACCAGCAAAGCCGCATATTCTCTGTTCCCTTTGGCAAGATCATTCCAGACGATTACCATGGCAATACATCTTGCGAGCCCGATCAGTATCAGCCCTGACATATAATCAGGTTCGTGTCTTAGAAAAAGAATCGCCAGTCCGAACATCAAAACCGGACCAATGATCCAGTTGAGGAATAAGGAGACACCAATTGCTTTTTTATCCTTAAATACCAATGGCAGAAGTGAGTAATCAACCTTTGCCAATGGGGGATACATCATAAGAATAAGGCCTATTGCCAGAGGAATATTGGTAGTTCCTACAGACTGTGAATTGATGATATTAGGAATAACCGGAAACAAATGTCCCAAAGCAATTCCAATACCCATGGCAAGAAATATCCATAACGTAAGATAACGATCCAGAAACTTTAATCTTGGCTGCATAATTATTTTTTGATTTTTGAAAAAACATAGAACATTTCTTCTGCTATTTGTAGGCTTCTTTCAGTATATATTGCTTCCTGCTCCGGGGTATTGTCTGAAACCTTTGGATCTTCAAAGGTAATGGGGATTCTTTTTTCTGCCCCGGCGATAAACGGACATCCTCCATCTGCCTGTGAACAGGTCATAATAGCTGCAAATCCTGATACAGGGTTGAAATGGCTGTCATATTTCTTGGAAAAACCAATGATAGGAAGATGGTTGTCATCGTATTTTATAGCATACACGGGATTAGCCGTATCGGTAATACTAAAGACTGTAAACCCCTGCTTCGCTAAGACTTCTGCAATCTTTGGAAATACGGCTGTTGTCTCCGTTCCCCCGGAATAACAGTTAACCTCCGGAATCGTAAAAAAATTGGCTGCGGCCTGTGCCCAGACCTGTGCCAAATGGCTGCGGCGGGAATTGTGGGTGCAGATAAAATTCAGATTGATTTCTTTGCCATCATCTACCTTTTGCTGGATAAAACTGATGAGTGGTTCCAGGGTTTCTTTTCTATCAGTCTCTATATTTTCCCATTGTAAAGACTGAACTGTATTTGATAATTCTTGGTACATAGTATTACATAATGATCAATTAGCAGCAGCCTGATGCCGGATTGCATGCTGATGTTGAGGTTACAGATAATTCAGACAGGTTTTTCTTTGGTTTTTCCGAAGGAATGCCACAGGCTTCCTGTGCAAGGCAGGCTGTAGTCTTGTTCTTGAGGACAAAGTTTTTCCCGTTAAATTCCAAATCATACTTACCAATGGTTTCCCCTTGATATTCTACTTCAATTTCTGAATCTTCTATTCCCAGTTTTTCTTCAGAAAGCTGAATGATATGAAGCAGTTTTCCCGGTTTCAGACGATGTTCATAATCATCCGCATTCCATAGCTGGAAGTTGACCACTTTTTCACTTCTGATTACACCGCCGCAATCAATGAATTTTTTGATAATCTGACCTACTTCCGTTACATGGAAATGCTCAGGGACAAACGTTCCGTTTTCCAATTGAAATTCAACATTTTCCAATGACGGCAGAATTTCTTTGATTTCTGATAGTCTCATAATAGATTAAAATTTAGTGAATAATTATTTTAAATTGTTATATTGCAATATTACGATATATTAGATGAAAACAATGCTTTAGCAGCATTGTTTTATAGTAACATCCTGATTAAAAAACAGATTGAATTCATTTTGAAACTGTTTCCAGGTATTTTCATTGATGCAGTAGCATACCGACTTTCCTTCAATTGAACCTTTGATAATACCGATATTTTTCAATTCTTTTAAATGTTGGGAAATGGTAGCTTGCGCAAGACCAAGTTCTTCAACAAGGTCGTTACCTATACATGCCTTCTGATTAATGATATGCTGTAAAATAGCTATTCTTGCAGGGTGACCCAACACTTTAAGTAAAGAAGCCAGCTTGTTTTGCTCTTCAGTATAAATGTCTGTTTTAGTTACTCCCATTACCTTTATTTTTATATTGCAATATTACGATGTTAAATTAATATAACAATGAAAAAACTTTCTAATTTTAACGAATTTGAATTAAAACATTGAATATCAAATATTTAAATTATATATGTTTAATGATTGCAGAAAAAAAAAGATGAAGCCGAAATAAGCCTCATCTTTTGATTGATAATTAGGGTAAACTAATTTTTTTACCTTGTTCAGGGAAAATATAATTTACGTTTAAAGGATTGTTTTTCAATAATTCCTTTTTGATAAGTTCTGGATTATCACCTGTAGGTTTTCTATGGGTAACGACAATATTGAGCCCTTCAAGATTGTTCTGACCTGTTTTTTCTTTCAGCTTACTTAATTCTTCAACCAGAAGATTAGGAGTAAGGTGGCCAAACAGAAGATGCTCAGGCTGGCTGTTAGGAAAAGAAACTTCAATTAATATGGTATTCAGTTTTCTTTTTTTAACAAGAGGAGCAACGGTATTCCAAAGATGATCCAGACGGTCAGATTTTTCAATGCGGTCTGCACCTGTATCTCCCAGATACAGTAAATAGTGTTCATCTCTTCTTACCAGTGCAGCACTGCTTTTATAAGGGTTTACATGGCTCAGTTCATAACCTGTGATAAAGAAAGGTGTTTTAGGTGCAGGGATTTCAGCGCCTTCCTGAAGTTCATTATAATGGTATTTTCCAAGGATAGGTTTTTGTCCCTGATCCGCAAAATTGATCCAGGTATCTGTGATGAAGTAATGATTCTGTAAAATCTGAATCACAGGTGCTATAGCAAAAATATCCTTTTTGGAGTCGGCCGGGGAATTGATGATCAGTCCTGATAAATGATCCAGATGACCATGCGACACAAAATATCCTTTTATCTGATCTTTTAACACTGTTTCCGCTGATCCTTCAAGACTTTTTAATTGAATTGCTTTCCGTATTCCGGCATTTACGGTACCGGCATCAAGACATAGAAATGCATTGTCTTTCGGTGCTCCTACCAGATAGGCTGATAAATTATCTTCCTGCTCACCGCCATATATCCCTAAAGGAATAACATCAAAATTTTGTGCCTGACAAACAATATTCAGAAGTAGGGCTAATAAAGAAACTGCTGTTTTTTTCATAATACTTACAATAGAAAACCACCTTATAACAAGATGGTCAGACAAATTTACGCTATTTTTGGGGACTGGCATTCTTTATCAGGAAAGCCTGCTGATTTTCAGCAGGCTTTATTTTTAATCGTATTTATTGGGGCTGTTGCTGGGTTACGCAGTGTACCATTCCGCCATTGGCAAATAAATTACGGCAGTCTATTCCCACTACCTGTTTGCCAGGATACAGCTGCTGAATAATGTTATTGGCCACAGCATCATTGGGGTCGTTGTAATTAGGTACCAATACGCGGTTATTTGCGATATAATAATTAATATAAGAAGCACGGCCTACATTTTTTCCATAGGTTGTTATTACATCATTTCTTGTGAGGGGTACTTTTACAAAATGATAAGCAGATCCGCTTTTTGTGGTAGCATCATATAGCTTATTAATATCACCATCCGGAACCTGCCAGTAGTTAAGATCATCAGGATTCATAGTGATAATCGTGGATGAATTGGCAAATCTTGCGAAACCATCAATGTGCATATCTGTGATATCAAGACCGGCTTTTCCATTCAGCCAGATAAATTTGGTTACCCCCAGATTTTTAGTAAATATGGCTTCTGCTTCCTGTTGGGTCATTCCCGGATTTCTGTTATTATTCAGGATAGAACTTTTACAAGCCATCAAGACTCCGTTTCCGTCAATTTCCACACTTCCGCCTTCATTAATCATCACTGAGTTAAGATTGATTTTTGGAATATTGGTATCTGTAGCTATTTTGGAAGGAATGGTGTTGCATTTGCTGTAATCGGCTTTATTACCCCAGCCGTTAAATCCCCAATCCTGAATAAATAACTGTCCGTTTTGATCCTTCACATAGATAGGACCGTTATCTCTTACCCAGAAATCATCTGTCTGATAAAGCTTGAAATTAATATGGGTAAGCGGAACTCCGGCATTGTTTAACAGGGCTGTAATACGATCCTTTTCTACACCGTCATAAGCAATGATGTGAACTTTTTCACTTTGTACCAGTTCTTTGGCCATCGCTACCCATGTTGCATCCAGTCTGTTACGGTAAGTAGTTCCATATTGATACTGATGGGGCCATTGAAGCCAGGTTCCTTCGTGTGTTGCCGATTCTTCCGGCATTTTGTAAAGAGCTGCCACGGGGTTCACCGTATCTGGACTCTCTACTGTATCTGTCTGTGAACAGGAAAGTAAAAGGGCAGGCAAGAGCAGGGACAAGATTTTCTTTTTTTGCATAATTGATCTATTTTTAACAGGGCAAAATTAGATCGATAAAAGCTGTAAAAGTTGTCCCAAATTGACAACTTACTTCAGGGGCAATAAAATATAAGTCAGCTGTTTTTCCTGGTCCTCTTCATTTTCAGCATGCCTTTCATATTTTTCGATAATAGGAGTGTGGGTGAATTCAAGACCTGAATTAAAAATCCAGCGGGAATAGATTTTGGTATAGGTTTCGTCAATTGTGTCATAGCTACCTGCGTGGGTGAAGCGGGCATATTTTCCTCCCAATATTGTTTTTGAAGGAAGCTTTTTTTGGGCAGACTGTACGGAAGAACATGCATCATACCGACAGTTGATTTCTGTGGTAATCAATGGTTCATCTGCGATGACTCCAAAATAAGCTGTCCCGGAATCAGGAAACTCATTTTCCATAAATTTTTCCCACAGAACTTCAATTTCTTCATTGTTGTAATAGGTGTTAATACTCTGATAATATACCTGCATGGGTTTCAAAAATACAATTTCGGGTTCCAGCAAAATATCTGATGTGACCGGAATGATGGCGTCTCCACAAAGGAGCTGTTCTTTACTTTGTCTTGCTGCTTTGGGTGAAATCCCAAAATGTTGTTTAAAAGCTTTGGAAAAAGAAGCGATATTGGCAAAACCTACTTCAATAGCAATGGAGGTAAGGTTTTCCTGAGTATAAAGAATCCGTTTATAGGCATTTTCTACTTTTAATCTTTGCTGGAAAGCTCCAATGGTTTCCCCACAACTGTACTTAAAAATGCGCTGGATATTTCGGTAGGAGTAATGGGAAATATCTTCCAGTTCTTTTACAGAGACGGGCTGATCGTAGTTCTTTTCCATGAAATTGATAATTCTGTAAATACAATTCAGGTTGTCTTCCATAAGCTTTGAAATTTTCAGAAATAAATTACAAATAAAAGAAATAAAAAAATGTCTCAGCAATGTTGTATTTTAGCTTTCGGTAAAACCATAATTTTTGCCATTTAAAAAAAACAAAAACAACCCAAAAACTTGAAATAAACCATGGAAAAAGAATTATCACAATTAACCGACCATGAATTATTAGAAAAGAAAAAAGAAATCAAATCCAATAACATTCTCAATGCCGTACTTCTGGGAGTAATGGTTGGTATTTCGATTTATAGTACCATAACGGGCGGTTTCGGATTTCTGACTGTTTTGCCATTATTTTTTGTAGGTTCTATTGTTAGTCGCTGGAATAAAAATAAGAAACAATTAGAAGAAGAATTAAACTCAAGAAATCTAAAATAAGTGCAGGATTTTAATAGAAAAACAGAAGCCGGTGCTGTAGCATATTTCCGTTATTGTATTAAAAATGGAGATGCGGCGGGAGCATTAAGTTGTTTTCATCCTGATGCCGTATATATAGACAGAGAGGGGAGAGAGCTGAGAGGGCTTGATCAGATCGCATTGGCAATGAATGAGATTTGCCGTTTACAACTGGATATTCAGGGTGAAACTCCCCATGTAACCGTTGTGAATGATCTTGCCATTTGGCTAGACCATTGGGAAATGACCGGAAAAGCTCCGGACGGGCATCTGATTGAAATGAAAGGCCATACTTCCTGTATCATGAAAAGAAATGAAGACGGAGAATGGCTGTGGCTGGTTGATAATCCTTTTGGTGCTGCTATACTTAAAAATGATAATATGGTGTAAAGAAAAAATAAAAAACCTTCAGATCAGTTCTGAAGGTTTTTATATTTAATCTATCGGATATTGATTTTAATTACGCAAAAACTGGCCAATTCCCGGCGAATCAAAAGTAAAGGCATTTTGATTTTCAGATTTATCAATTTTGTTGCTGATGGTTAATGCCCATAGCACCAATTCTTTACAGAAATTCTGATCTTCAGCGTTGAGTTCAGAGGTATTTTCTTCCACTACAGCTGCCAGAGGAGCTATCTTATCGAGTTTAGCATAAAATTCTTCATCTGTATCGTTGTAATTAAGTTCTAAATGGTTTTTATTGAACCATCTGATCAGATCGGTATAAGGTGTTTTGATGCCTTCTTTTTCCAGTTTGGAAATACGGGGGAATATACTTTCAAATTGAGTCATGACTGCTTTGTCAATCAGAATTTTGGCTACGTAATCAGCACCTTCCTGTTCTCCTTCATATACCAGTTCAATTTTTCCTGTAATAGACGGAATGATAGACATGAAGTCAAGCAGCCGGATGGTGGTTTTCTCTGCTCCGGATTCAATCAGACGTAATTTGGCGGCTGCAACTAAGTTTTCCATTGCACTGATCGTCAAACGGGCACTTACACCGCTTTTTGCATCTACATATTCACTGATTCGGGCTGCAAAAGCTACTTCTTCCAAAAGATCTTTCGCCAGATCAGGAATCTGTATCTGTGCTTTATCTTCAGCAGAGATCAGTGCTTCCTGCTCGGTAATCTGTCGGGCAAGAGCAATTGTTTTTGGATAATGGGTGAAAATCTGCGATCCGATTCTGTCTTTCAACGGAGTTACAATACTTCCTCTGTTGGTATAATCTTCCGGATTGGCTGTAAAAACAAATTGAATATCAAGAGGCATTCTCAGCTGGAATCCCCGGATCTGAATATCTCCTTCCTGTAAAATATTAAACAGGGAAACCTGAATTCGGGCCTGTAAATCAGGCAATTCATTTAAAACAAATATGGAACGGTTAGCACGGGGAATCATTCCGTAATGGAGAACCCGTTCATCAGAATAAGGAAGTTTTAAAGTGGCCGCTTTGATAGGGTCTATATCACCGATTAAATCAGCCACATTCACATCCGGAGTAGCCAGTTTTTCATAGAAACGTTGGGAGCGGTGTACCCAGGAAATAGGAGTTTTATCACCCAATTCATCAATGAGGTCTTTGGCAAATTTTGAAATGGGATGAAACGGGCTGTCGTTGATTTCGGAACCTTTTACAACAGGCATATATTCATCAAGCAGATTAACCATACTTCTTGCAATTCTGGTTTTTGCCTGGCCGCGCAGTCCAAGTAAATTGATGTGGTGCCCGGCAAGAATTGCTTTTTTCAATTGGGGAACCACGGTGTCTTCATAGCCCCAAAGTCCTTCGAATACTGGTTCTTTAGCTTTAATCCTGGCAATTAAGTTGGCCTGAATTTCCTCATTAATTGTTTTATGGGTATAACCGGAGTCTTTTAATTCTTTAAATGTGATATCGTTTTTCATTTCTTGTAATACTTTATCGGGTAAGATTTTATTTTAATGCTTTAAAGTCTGAAATCTGACCTTTAAATTCTTCTTATTCTGTTTTTTTCGTAATCTTCAAAAATCATTTGTCCTAAACCTGAAAGCCCTGTCAGGAAAGCTTTTCCTTTGTTCTGAGCGGTAAACTCTTCTACAAACTGTCGCAGATAAGGATCCTGAGCAATCATAAAAGTAGTGATGGGTATTTTCAGTTTTCTGGCTTGTGCTGCTCTGTTGAAGCATTGGTTAACAATTTTTTCATCCAAACCAAAACTATTCATATAAAACTCTCCACTGGGAAGCTGAATGCAACTTGGCTTTCCATCGGTGATCATAAAAATCTGTTTATTGGTATTTCTTTTTCTGCGGAGAATATCCATTGCCAGCTCCAGACCTGCTACCGTATTGGTATGATAAGGACCTACTTTTAAATAGGGAAGGTCTTTGATCTTGATAGGCCATGCTTCATTTCCAAAAACAATGATGTCGATAGAATCTTTGGGATATTTTCGTTTAATCAGTTCCACAAGTGCCATGGCTACTTTTTTCGCCGGAGTAATACGGTCTTCACCGTATAGAATCATGGAGTGGCTGATGTCTATCATCAGAACGGTACTCATCTGTGCCTTGTGTTTCGTTTCTTCTACGATAAGGTCTTCCTCTGTCAGGCGCAGGTCTGAAATTCCGTTATTGATCTGTGCATTCTTTAAGCTTTCAGTCATATTCACTGCTGCAAGATCATCTCCGTATTGGAAGGAGCGGTTTTCGCCATCTCTTTCATCTCCGATTCCTGTTTTGCTGGTGCGGTGATTTCCTGCTCCGTTTTTCTTCAGCTTTCCAAAAATCTGGTCTAAGGCATACTCACGAAGGGCTGCTTCCAGTTTAGGCGTTAATATATTTTTACCTTTTCCACTTCCTGTATTGCCTTCTTCAGGATCTTCTTCTCTGATATAACCTCTTTTTTTCAAATCTTCTTCAAAATCCTGAAGGGTATATTCTTCATTGAAGATATCATATTCTTTATCAAGCATATCAAGCCACTCGAAAGCTTCCTCTATATCTCCGGAGGTATGGGTGAGCAAATCTTTGAAAACATCAAAGACCCGGTCAAAATGTGATAATTCCTCCGGTACATGCTTGCTGAATATAAAGCCTTTATGAGGATTAAAATTTTTATCTGTCATAAGATGATGAGCTGTTTTGCTGTTATTGGGTTTTGAATAGTTCTGATAATCCAAAAATTATCAGGGGTATTCTTTATTTCGTTTCAAACTGAAAAGTTAGGAAAATATCACTTCAAGATTCCCTTTGATAAATAGAAAAAACTAATGGTAGTGATATGGAATAAGAATATAATGTTCATCAGATTATATAGATTAAAAATCAGAAAAATTCTACTGTCTAGAATGCGATAAAGCTCCGAAATACTCCGGAGCTTTATCTATACACATCATCTTACTATTATGTATTCAAGATTACCATCCTAAATAATAATCAGGATCCAGCCAGTACGGCCAGTCTAATTTATAATGGGTCTGAAGCATTTTTTCCGCTTCACAGAAAGCACCTTCCACCCATCCTTGTTGGTCAGAATAAGCTTCTCCGATAATATGAATCTGCTCATCTATCAGCGGTTTTCTCATATAGGGCATGACATCTTTCACAGAGAAACCTGCTTTCCATGCATGATATCCAGCGCCGTAAGGATCATCGGTCCAGTCTCTGAAATAGGTTATATAAGGCTGTGGGATATCTATACCATGGACTTCTTTCAGCTGGTTGATCAATTCGTTGACCATAAATTCTGTGGCCTGAACGTCATCAAATTTGTGTAATTCTTCCATGGATGTAGACTTGTTAGCTCTAACTTTGAACAGAACTTTGTCATCAGAAAGCGCTTTCCAGAATGTTTCTGTTTCCATATCACCGTAGCTTCCCAGCAACATTGAATTGTTGTTTTCAGGATCAGTACCGAAATAGTAGCACTGTCTCATCGGTAAGTCTGTAATGGAGTGCCCGGAATCAATTCCCAGCTCTTTCCACCACGGCCGCTCGAAGCCCATCAGGATTTTAAAAGCAGGTTCCATAATGATAGAACGGATATTTTCATTCAGTTTCTGATGTCTGTTAGCATCGAAAAAGAAGTTATTCTGATCCAACAGTTCAAGAGATTTTCTTGGCATACCCAATACTATTGAATTGGCATACACTTTCCACGTTGTATTGCTTTGAATATTCAGGAAAGTAAGTTCATATTTATGAGTGGATATTAAATGATGATCTTTGGTGAAAGTAATCAGTTTATTTTCAGACCAGATGCGTGCTCCTTCATATTCCATATAAGCATTGGCAATTGCATAAGCGATGCTGTCGTAGCCTTCTTCAATAGTTTTGTAAGTAGTATTGGCAGAAAAATCTCCTACCATATACGGAAATGCCTCTGCGGAATTCCAGTTGATGGTATTGGAATAATATCCTCCGGCATTCGCTAAGAATTCATATCCTTCCTGAGAAACCTGATCTTTGATTAAGTTCCAGAAACCAATATCATTTACCAGACGCTTGTCATAAGGAGAACTTGGGAAATTGTAAACCATTCTTGGTTTGATGGCATCCCAATCCCTGCTGGTCAGCTTGAAAGTGTAATCATAACCGTTAGGATCTTCAATGATTAATTCTTTATAGTTTTCTACTACCCACGGATCCGACATTAAAACATTGTAAATGATTTTATTAAATAGCTGGTCAGAGCTTAAACCTTCGTCATTTTTATTCAGAAAATAACGGGTAATCAGTTTGTTGCCCTGATCTTGCTCTTCCGTCCATGCATTTTGTTTGAAACGTTCTTTTCTGATATACATGAAGAGTTCTTCCGGTTTACCCATAGGAAAGAGAACAGGAGTCATCTTATCCTTTAATACAGGTATCCTTTTGCTCGGATCCTCTTTCAGTGGATAACCTTCTATTAATGTGGTCACAATCTCCTGAGAAGTCAGATAACGCATTCCTCCGAGTTCACCCCAGAAATTCATTCCCGGCATGATTACGGATTCAAGTCTTCCACCTAACCTGTTACTCATGTCGAAGATCTGTACCTCATGACCTTTGTACTTATTGTCTGTTACCAAACGAAAAGCAGTATATAATCCGGAAGTTCCGGCACCGATAATGGCTACTTCTACTTTCAGATCAGGCTGCATTCCCGGATACAGCGGGGTATCTTTATTGACGTTTTTTTGATTCATGGTTCTATAATTTTAAAGTGCTAAGAAATATTTATATCCTAATCGGAATGGAGTAATATCAAAATCAGTATGTCCGTCTAATGCAAGATCCGACATGATTTTACCTAAGAATGGAGTGAATTTGGCAGCCCATCCGGTGGCATATACCACAATATTTTTATGGTTGGGAACATAAGGTGGTGCAAAATCAATCAGCAGTTCTTTATTGGGAATTGTACTTAAAGCGATAAGACATGTTGAAGTATATTCCGGTTCAATACTTAGCCCGGTCATATGGCTTTGTACCCATTCTGAAGTGTAAGCCAGCTCCTGGGGATTTGGAATTAACATTCTGTCGCTTGGTTCTTCCAAAGGTTTGATGACAAAATCCGGGGCTACGCGGATGTATTCCGGATGATCCCATTCCACGGATGGGAAACCATAAAACTGGTTGCCGTTATCTCCTGTTGCATTCTGGAATACAAACCAGGTTGGGTATTGTATCGCAGGATCAGTCTTTTTAAAATAAGCAGAAGACATATTCCAGTAAGTGGCTTCTATTTTAAAATCAAGCAGGTTGATAACGCTGTTGATATAAGGTCCGGGAATGATAGCCAGTTTTTTGGCGATATAAACTCCGTTGGGCGTGGTAAGCTCAAAAAGATCACCATTTTGTTTGATCTCCAGCACCGGAGAATTTTCTCTCATTTCAACGGTTTCTTCCTTTTGACAAAGACCTAAAAGAGTTTCAATGGTTGCTTTAAAATTAATGCTGGCACCATCCGGCTGAAACAAGCCGGTATAATTATCCGGAAGGTTTTTGAAATGATATTGTTCTTCAATTTCCTTTGACGTTAACGTAGTATACGGAACCCCTAATGCTTTTAAAGCTTTTTCAGCTTCAGCAATATTTCCTTCTGTAGAATGTACTTCCGGATCACCAAACCAGAGTGTTCCTACTTTATCAAGCAATTGCGTATCCGTCTTTTTTTGCAGTTCATCCCAATAAGGCAATGCATCCAAAGCCATTTGTACCATATATTCATCCGGATAAGGAATCCGGAACTGGCGTGATACTCCTGCAGAACTGCCGAGCTGATTCACAAAAGTGTACTGTTCCAATACTAATGTTTTTGCCTGGCGCTGGCCAAGATGATAAGCCGTAGCCAGCCCTATTGCTCCTCCGCCAATGACGATTACGTCGTAGTTTTCTGTAATCATAGGTTATTTGTTTTATTTTTTATAATCGTATTGAAGAGAACAGAGAACGTAAAGGCATCAATAGGAAGGAATGTACCACTATTACTGACCTTCAAAAAGCTCTGAGTTCTATCTGCTACGATAGATTAGGTATAGAGACGAATCCGCCGGTACATGTGCATATTCTGGTTTCCCATTGAATATTGTCACTATTAATAAGCATTTCAAAGTAACAAAGAAGAGGGTATACGTTTTTAGAGTGTAAATGACCAAATGTGGTATGTAGTAGAAATACTTAATGGTAAAAAAACAGAAATTCTGACCCTTCAAAATCACTGAAATGATGAGTAGCCGTCTATTGATTTTTCACACGTTATTGATTATATATTATTCGCTAGATATAATAAAACAGGCAGATGCAGAATATTTTAGAGCACCCCAACTTTTGCAATTGATCTAAAAAAATAGATTTACGCAGATAAAACTGAGTATTTATATGGCGTTTTGATAGAGAAAAAAATTAAATTCTGTGAGTTTTATCAAATATTCATTATTATAAGAAGACAAAAATTACTTTAACTTTGCCAATTGGATGATATACAGCTATTATGAAATTGTTGAAAATAATGGTATATTGTTAAAGGCTAATATCTAATGGACTTATGTAGTCAGGAAATTAATTTAACTGATAAACAAATATGAAATATAAATTCTTAAATTTTAAATTGAGAAAACTTGTTCATTACTCATTGATCTTTTGTATTTTACTGATACAGGTCATTATCGCCATATTTTTTTATAACGAATTTGTTAACGGGAAAAAGCTGAAATTTATTAAAGATCAGCTGGAGGAAAGCCGTGCATTGGGAGGATTGACAGATAATTCGAGGAAAGATTTTCTGGATGCCCAGGAACATCTTCAGAAATATATGGCGACTCAGGATAACGGAGAATTACAGTTATATTTCCAGTCGTTGAGAAAACTTAAAACGAATTTTGATAAAATTGGGGAATATGAAAATACGAGTCCCAGGCTGAAAAAGACATTGTCTCTTCATCGTCAGGATACAGTGAAGACTGCAAAACTGAAAACATTAATAGATTCGGTATACCAGACTTCTCTGAATCCGCCTCAAAATATTGAAGATAAACAGTACGAACCAGCCAAGTACAAAAATGATTTTGAAGATTTGAAAATTCAAACCCGTACCTACGCCGATACCATTAAAAAGAAAGGCTTTTTCGGACGTTTAAAAGACGCTGTAACAGGGAAAGTGGATGTTCAGAAAGAAAGTACGGTAATCACGATGACCAACAATAAAACGCTGGATCTTTCTCAGGTTAAATCCAAAATGGACAACACCATAAAGTCTATGGATAAGCATTATGCTGCTGAAGTAAAGAAGGTCCAGATGCTTGCCGTTCAAAATCAGAAAAATAACCTGCAGTTTTACAGCAATTTCAGTAAACTTCTGGTGTATAGCAACAGTTTAATAGAAGTGTACGAAAATGCCATCAGGGATTTTAAATCCCAACTGGAAAAAGAATACAATGAACAGAGTTCCAATAATAACAAGATCAGAAGCTATCTGGTATTGGGATTGATGATTCTGATGTTTATTGTATCCATTCTGATCATGTACTTTACAAGAGTAGCATTTATCTATGAACAAAAGCTTAATGCTGCGAATAAAGAGATTAAAAAGAACCTTAATTTTAAAAACAGGATTCTGGGAATGCTGAGCCATGATCTGAGGTCTCCGTTAAAAATTATCAATATTTTCATAGATAAGATCCACAGAACGACGGAAGATGAAACGATAAAGGATTATCTTAAATCGATCAAATTTACCAATAGTACATTGCTTCTGCAGTCTAATCAGATCTTAGAATACACCAAAAATGAAAATGCTGAAAAAGAACTTATACCCTCAGTTTTCAATCTTAAAGATGAGATCAGTTCTATTGTAAAAGTGATTACTCCTTATCTGGAAACGAGAAATAACAGGTTTGTGGTAACAGACAGAATTCCTGAGAATCTGAATGTATTTTCGGATAACATCAGAATCAACCAGATTTTTATGAATATTCTCGGAAATGCCAACAAGTTTACAGAAAACGGACAGATTGATCTGGTGATGGCTACCGAATCTATTGGAGAAAATAAAATTTCCCTGATCACAACGGTAGGAGATACCGGAGTAGGAATATCAGAATCGGATCTTGGTAAAATTTTTGATCCTTATTATCAGGGAATGGTGTCTGATGAGGTGGATAATCTGGGAGCAGGACTTGGACTTAATCTGGTCAAAGAAATTGTTGAACTTTTCGATGGTGATATATCAGTTGAAAGTAAACTGCACAAAGGAACGAAAGTGACATTCAGGATCAATTTAAATAGTAATAAAAATGGAAACACCAATTCAAAATAAAGAGATTATTTTCCTGCTTGCAGACGATCACAGCATTGTACGTCAGGGAATGGAAATTGTAATCAGTGATATTGTTCCTCACGCTAAGATTTATCAGACTTCATCCTTACATCAGGTATTGGAGATGATAGAGTCAAAAGGAGTAGAAATGGCCGTTATTGATGCTCATTTCCCGGATGGAAACAGTCTTCATATTTTACCTCAGATGAAAAGTGTAAATCCAGATCTTAAAATTTTGATTTTTACAGGACTTGAAGAAGAACTGCATGGCCTTAAATTTATCAAAGCCGGTGCTAACGGCTATCTGAGTAAGCTGAGTGAAGAGGAAGAGGTAAGAGAAGCGATTACAGCCTTTATTGAGAAAGGAGAATATTTCTCTGATCTTTTAAGGGATCTATTGGTGCAGTTTGTTTACAATCCGGATCTGATAAGTCCACTCAACAGTTTAACCAAAAGAGAACTTCAGATTGCAGAACTTTATGCTGAAGGATATGGAAACCTGGAAATTTCAAACAGTCTGAATATCAAACAAAATACAGTAAGCACCATCAAAAAAAATATCTTTGAAAAACTAAAGATTGAAAATATGGTTGAGCTTGTTGACCTTGTCAAAACCCATCATAAGCTATAGTGTTTTAAGGGGTTATTCACTTCTTATTGTCAGAAAATAATATTTCATCGATAAATATCTATAAGTCGATCGACATGTATCGATGGGGTTTATAGAAGATTTTATGTTGTAATGTTGTTCCTTTGTACTATGAAATTTAAGTAATGAAAAAAGCAACTGAGAAATGCTCTTCAATGAATACAATTTCATACACAAAAAACAACAAATGATGATAGCTATACAAATAATAAACGGATAGTTATAAGAACACAAATGATGAAAATTAATACACACTGATGAAATTAAAAGAAGTGTATGAATAACCTTAAACGGACTTCTTAAAAAAGCCAAATGATCAAAAAAAAACACAAACACATATAGTGAGGTTCAGTTGATAGGTTACATTACAAACAAAAAGGAGGCAGACAGCCTCCTTTTTGTTTTTGAACGAGAAATCATTTTCTCACTTTTTAAATTGAATGTTTGAGTGTTTTTTATCAAATGATAAACAGAATGCTGTCGTCTATCCCTTAGTTTTGTATCAAAAAAAAGATGTCAGGAGAAAAAGACTTATCGGTTTTGATTCAGAATATGGAACCTGTATTGAATACCGGAGAATTTGTGTTTTGTACTGTTGAAACTTTAAACGGAATACCGGATATGGAAAAGATTCTGTTTTTCTTCCGGGAACATGAAGCCATTACCATTGTGCTGGAAAGAACGATAGCCGATGAATGGAAAATGCCCTATAGTTATATTTCTTCATGGATCACGCTCACTATTCATTCCTCTCTGGAAGCCATAGGACTCACCGCAGCTTTTGCCAATGCCTTGAAAAAGGAAAATATCAGCTGCAATGTGGTTGCCGCTTATTTTCATGATCATATTTTTATACCGAAAGAAGATGCTGAGAAAGCAATAGAAGCCCTTATTGCATTGAAAAAATCTAAAGAGTTTTAAAAACAGTTTTAGGAATTTTAACTTTCACCTTCAAAAATGTCTAATTAACTCATTAAAATGTCCTGTTGATAAAGCTTTTGAGTGTTCTGCCTGTTTTTGTGTTTTATGTTTGCACCATAATCATACAAAAATAAACTACAATGAAAACAATCAGAAAAATCTCAGCCGTAAGCTTATTATGTTTAACTCTTTTTACCGTAGTGACCGTATCCTGCACGGAAGAAAATGAGCCTCCCACGACGACACAGGAGGTACAAAACAGAAACCACCAAACTGCCAGGACCCAATTCATAACGGTTAAAGGAAATGCCATTGCATATCGTGTGCTGGGAAAAGAAGACGGCATTCCATTGGTACTGTTGCCGGGGTTAGGGGGCTCAATGGATGACTGGGATCCTGCAGTGACAGACGGACTGGCAAAAAAGTATAAAGTAATTATCTTTGACAATAAAGGAGTGGCCTCTTCAAAAGGAACAACCCCGAATACTGTTCAGGCGATGGCTGACGATGCCGTAGATTTTATCAAAGCTTTACATTTGACCCAAGTGAATATCATGGGATTTTCTATGGGAGGATTTGTTGCCCAGAGAATTGTGCTGACCAATCCGTCACTGATCAACAAAGTAATTTTAACAGGAACAGGTCCGCAAGGAGCAATCGGATTATCGAATCTGCCTAATATTATTGCAGGAACAGCCGGATTAAGCCCCGAAGCTTCCTATTTGAAATTTGGATTTACAGAATCTGCTCAAAGTACAGCAGAAGGTAAAGCATCTTTCGCAAGAGTTCAGCTTCGTACTACGGACAGAGATCTTCCATTAAATGATGCAGCTTCCAACGCACAGTTTACGGCAGTTTTGAGCTGGGCTCAACCGAATGCTGATGCTCTTACGGAAATTGAAAAAATCAAAAAACCGGTATTAATTGTTCATGGTGAAAATGATCTTCCGGTATCGGTTCAGAATGCTAAAAATATGGCTCAGCATTTAGATGATGCAGAACTGGTCATATTTCCGGACTCAGGCCATGCTTCTTTTTATCAGTATCATGATACATTTGTAGCGAAAGCCATTGAATTCCTTGGGAAATAAGGTTGACTTTTAAAAATTAGAACAAAAACCTCGTTGATGAACAGCGAGGTTTTATTTTTTATTGAAGAATGGTTTAGCTGAACTTCTTTACAGCCTCTTCACTTACAGGAGTAAAAAAGTTTATCATATTTCCATCCGGATCACAGAACAGAAGTGATCGGTTTCCCCAGGGCATGGTTGTTGGCTCCTGAATAATTTCAGAAGCTATATTTTTGATTCTTTCATATTCTTCGTCTACATTTTTAACCAGAAATTCGATAATGATTGATTTTGTTCCTGCGAAATCTGTCAGACCCTCCGAAAACATTTTCATCGTTTGGGTACTTCCAATGGCGATGGTAATGGAGTCAGCAGAAAGTTCTGCAAAATCTTCAGTATACCATCGGGCAGATAATCCAATAGCCTGTTCATAAAATTCTACTGCTGCTTTGATGTCTTTACTGATGAGTCTTAATGAGGTAAGTTTCATAAGGTAGTTTGTTTGAATTAATTTGAAACAAAGGTAACAGACACTTATGACAACAGGCTGTCAGTAGAGAACTGAGGATTTTAAATGTTCATTTTTAAGAAGATAAAATTAATAGAAATTAGCAATATGAATCAATCGCTTAGAGTCGATGATCTGTATTTTCCTTCCTTCAGATTGGATTAATTTTTCCTGTTTAAAATCATTGATGATGCGGGCCAAGGTTTCTCTGGCAGTTCCCACCATATTGGCAAGATCCACTCGGGAAAGAGAAATAAACACTTCATCATCAGGAGCATCATTTGATGTATACTTATCGTGAAGAATCAGTAAACTGAGAGCCGCTCTTTCCCGTACCGTACGATGAGAAAGAACAGCAATAAGATTTGCCATCACACTGAATTCATGACTTAAAGATTTCAGCAGCAGCCTTGAAAGAACGGATGACTGACTTAGAATATCCAGAAAATTATCTTTAGAAATAAATGAGATAACAAAATTTTCCAGTGTTGAGGTGGTATCTCCATAAGATTCATTGCTCAGAATAGCAGAATACCCGAAAAATTCACCGGAGCTGTAAATGTAAATAATCTGTTCCCTTCCGTCATTATCAACCTTGTATTTCTTTATTTTCCCTTCGTTAAGATAGTAAATGCCATTAGGCTTTGTCCCGTCTGTAAATATAGGTTCATTTTTACGGTAGTTTTTGGTTTTCATCGCTCCTGTAAGAAGATTCTTATCATATTCTGGGAGTTCATCAAAAAGATACTGATTATTAAAAATAAATTTTGAGATCATAATTTTTCTTTACAGGATGTTGAATCTACACTCAGTTTTTAACTTAAATCACATTTTAAGCCGATCTATATCACAAGCTTTTCTTCCTGAACGGATTACTTTTACAAAAGTAATAAAATTGATTCTGAAATAGGTACAGAACAGTTTGAAGCGACCTGTAAAAGCTATTTTTGCTTCGTTGGCAGACCCATTGTTTATTACAGAAAAGTAGAATTTTATGGTAAAAAGGATGTAGTAAATCTATATAGAACACTGGATAAATATTTAAGCGGATATGTTTTTCACAGCTGTATGCTGACATTTCTTATTTATTTTTTTACTTATTTATCTTATCCAGCTGTTTTTAAGTTATAAAAGATAGCAGGAGATACCACCCTTACAGAAGTTTAAAATGTTCAGACACAGAGGGAAAAACAGAACTTATTTTCACAATCTCAAACTGGCTTCAGCTCTGTCATTTGTTGCCGGGATCGTGAATATTGTAGGTGTTTTATCTGTTAAGGTACTTACCACTAATATAACGGGGCATTTTGCCTTCTTTTCCGAAGAGATTCTTCTCGATCATTATAGCCAAGCCTTTACTTACTTTATCTTCATTCTATGTTTTCTGGGAGGAGCTTTCTGTTCAAGTTTTATGGTTGGATTTTCGTCCGGGCGCAGAATGTTCCGTCCGCATCTCATTCCTTTGATTACCGAAATTCTGATATTGGGTTTTGTGGGAATAGCAGATGATAAGATACTCGGAATTTCAATATCACCTTATACTATTGCCGGACTTTTGCTTTTTGCCATGGGCGTTCAGAATTCATTGGTGACAAGAGTATCCCAGTCTGTAGTGAGAACCACTCATCTTACGGGATTGTTTACCGATTTGGGAATAGAACTTTCAAAACTGTTTTTTAAGGAGCGGGAAAATGAACAGCGTCAGCTTAAAAAGAATATCACCCTGAAACTGGTCATTATTGCCTGCTTTTTTTCGGGATGTATGATGGGTGGTTTTGTCTATAGTATGATCTATTTAAAAACACTGATTGCAACTGCAGGTTTGCTGTTTTGTGTGGTCAGGTATGATAAACTCCTGTACAGGTATTACGCTTTAAAAAGGAGATTAAGATAGAACAGAGAATAAAAAAAGGATATTCCGTAGTGGGAATATCCTTTTTTACATTTATGGAGTAACAGGCTGGATGACAAAAGTCTCCGTATCTGTTGTATGAGCTGAAAAGTATCCCAAAGCTCCATTGCTGATGTTACTTGGAGGATTGGCCGGAGTAGCGGTTCCGCCATTGCCGCCGGAAATCTGAAGTAAGGCACTGTAATAAGTGAATATATTGGTGTCAATAGACTGCATTTCCACATGGATTTTATCACCTACTACCACTTCATGGTCTCTGCCTTTATTATCGTCATTAGGTAGAATCAAAGGCTGTTGGTTAGGCAATCCGTTGTTTACATTGTCTGAAAAAGTATTCATGTATTTTTTGGGAAGATCATTGATCGTAAAACTAAAAAGATAACGGTTTCCCAGTGGCATTGGATCTGTAAAGAGTGGCAATAGGGTATAAGTAATTTTATCCCCAAATTTAAACGAACTCTGTTTCAATCCATCGAAATAGACTACTTCAGGCATTGTACTTTGAGCAGTATACTGTTTTCCCTCGGCCTGTACCTTCAGGGTATAGGTTCTGCCGGGCTCTCCGGCGAAAGTTGTCGTTTGGTACATACCGTTTCCTGCATACTGAAGGGTTTCGGTTTGTCCCATATCATCACTTAGAATGACCTGAGCTCCCGTGACCGCCGGATATTGATTCGGTTCTGAGAAACTTACTGATTTTGTTATTTTTACCGTATAAGGTCCGGATTGATTGGTTATATTTCCTTCAATAACAATATTCCCGCTTTGATCATTCAGATCCAGATCGATCTCCTTTTCACAAGAGGTTAATGCAAAAAGAGATACTATGATATAAAATGTATTTTTCATGATTTAGAATTTGAAGTTATAAGTGATGTTGGGTACCCAGCGGAATAAAGAGGTCTGCATGGCACGCGTAGTTCCGGGACGGTCTGGATTGTCCTCGAAATTAATAGTGTAAGCATTTTCACGGCCATAAAGATTGTAAATACCGAATGTCCATGAACCACGGAAGCGTTTATTGGAACTTGGTTCATACGTTGCACTCAGATCCATTCTGTGATAGGCCGGCATTCTGTCAGCATTTCTGTTGCTGTACTGGAAGATCGTTTGCCCGTTCAATTCATATTTTCCGGTAGGGAAGGTAACCGCATTCCCTGTGCTATATACAAACAATCCTGAAAAACTCCATTTTGGATTAAGCTGGTAAGTAGCAACAATAGAAAGATCATGAGTCTTATCCATTCTGGCATTATACCATTCATTATTATTGATTCCGTTAATCTTTCTTTCTGTTTTAGAGAGCGTATAGGAAATCCATCCTGTCAGTTTTCCGCTTTTCTTTTTGGCAATAAGTTCCAGACCGTAGGCTCTTCCTTTCCCAAATAACAGTTCACTTTCTACATCGGATCCAGTGTCAAAACCAATCTGAGCACCATTTTTGAAGTCGATCTGGTTTTTCATGTCTTTATAATAAACTTCAGCATTCAACTCATAATTATTGTTGTTGAAATTCCTGCTGTAGCCCACGCTGATCTGATCTGCAATTTCCGGTTTTACCGTATAGCTGCTTCCTATCCACTGATCGGTAGGATTTCCGCTGTTGCTGTTGCTTAAAAGATGAAGATTCTGGGTATTTCGGGAATATCCTCCTTTTACACTGCTGACTTCGTTGATGCGGTAGTTGGCACTAATACGCGGTTCAATATTCACATATGTTTTCCCGAATTTTCCTTTCTCTAAAAACTGGCTGTCGGTAAGCACACCATTCTCATAGGTATTGAATGTATCGCCTCCCAATACACTGAACATGGAAAGCCTTGCTCCATAATTGATGGTAAGCTTTTCCGTGGCTTTATAATCATCATTGATGTACACGGCATTTTCCCACGAGTATCTCGGATTTCTTGTAAAACTGCTCACCGTAGTTCCGGAAGCACTGCTCGGAGTTAGCGTATGATAAATAGACTGCAGACCGAAACGTACAGAGTGTTTGTTTCCGGCAAACCAGGTAAAGTCCTGCTTAAGATTCCAGTCACGGATTTTTGAATTTAAATCAAATACGGTATCATCATTTTTCAGACTGATTTTATAATCATAATTACTGTAGATGAAAGACGTATTGGAGAATAATTTACTGCTGATGATGCTGTTCCATCTCAACGTAGCCGTTGTATTTCCCCAATCTGTATTGAAAGTATCTCCCAGTCCCAAAACATCTCTTCCGAAATATCCGGAAAGGTAAATACGGTTGTTTTCATTGATCTGATAATTGGCTTTCAGATTGAGATCATAAAAATATAACTTGTTGTCTTTATAATCTTTATTGGTTTTAAGAAACAAATCGGCATAGGTTCTTCTTCCTGAAACAATGAATGAAGATTTTTCCTTTTGAATAGGACCTTCCACACTCAGTCTGCTGCTGATCAGACCAATTCCTCCGTTGACGTTATAATCTTTATTGTTTCCGTCTTTCATTTTGACATCCAGCACAGAAGAAAGTCGACCTCCATATTGAGCCGGACTGTTTCCTTTAATGATGCTGGCATCTTTCAGGGCATCACTGTTGAATGTACTGAAAAACCCTAGAAGGTGAGAGGCGTTATAAACCGGAGCTTCATCCAGTAATATCAGGTTTTGGTCGGTAGCACCACCTCTTACACTGAATCCGCTGCTTCCTTCACCGTTACTTTTAATACCCGGTAAAAGCTGAATGGTTTTCATGACATCCTTTTCTCCAAAAAGAACAGGAAGTTTTTCTATATTTTTAATGCTCAGCGTTTCTGCTCCCATTTGCGCTGAGGTTAAGTTTTTATCCTTTTTTATTCCGGTTATTACCACTTCATCAATCGCTTTTGCTTCTGTCTCCGCAGGAAGAAGAGGCAGATCAAGCTTTATATTCTGGTCTACTTTGATCTGCTGTTCAAAATCTCTATATCCAGGGTAAGAAATGATAAGGGTATAATTCCCTTCAGGCAGTGACAGGGAATAAAAGCCATATTCATTGGCAACAACATTGATGGTGGGATCTTCGCTTACTTTTACAGATACTCCGATGAGCAATTCACCGTTTTTTTTGTCTTTCACGGTTCCACTTACAGAATAGTTTTGTTGGGCCATTGCCAGGGTACTGAAACAGAGTGCAGCGGTGGCAGCGGTAATTTTTAGAAAGGATGTTTGCATTAGTTTATTTTAAAGTAGTAGATCTCTTGTATATGAATTAATGTTTTGATGATGTACGATTAGTTGGATGAACAGAGGATTTGTTACACGTAACAATTTAATTATGAAATAAATCCATTGGAAAAATATGTTTTTGAAAATTGTAATAGCAAGGATAAAATAAGACTGTTACACAAAAAATAATATTATGCATTGTATATTGATTTATTGTTGTTTTTCAGTGGATTTTGTTAAAAACAAATTATTAACGATGATGAGTTGAATTTTATTATGGTCAGGTATAAGAAATCGATCAGAAAGGGCTCAAAAGCGGGCAGACTCTGTTATCTGTTTCTGAGTTGGCTGGGTAATATGTTAAAATTTCGCTTAAATGCTGCTGAAAAATGTCTTGGATTTTTATAACCGATATGGTCGGAAATTTCACTGATATTCAGATGGCTGTCGAGAAGCAGTTTTTTTGCCTGTTCCATTTTAAGATCATTCCAGAATCCAAATACGGTTGTCCCGAAAATTTCTTTAAAGCCTTTCTTTAGGGTAAATTCATTAGTTCCTACCAGATGGGCAAGGTCATTCAGTGAACTATCCAAATAAATGCATTTCCGGGCCTTCAAATTCCATTCTGCCTTCCATATGATGGGCATAAATAATATTGTGCTGATAGCTCTCAAATGCTACAGTTTTCTGGAAGTTACCTGAAATCGCCTTACTTTTTCCTTTAAGGTAAAATGCATTTCTACCGAATCAAAATCACTTTCCAGGTACAGCTGAAGCCGCTTCGGCAATAAAATATTTCCGAAACTGATATGAACGTTGGCGAAACTTATTTCGTGATAAAAACCATTTCCATAGGGAGGAATGAGCTGGATAATGCATTCCTGGATGCCTCCGTCATGTAAGAGATAAGAGGAAGGATAATCTCGCTCCATGAGCATATTTCCAAAGTTTTCATCATATAGCCTTACTGTCATTTTGCTTCTCTTTTTAGAATTTCCTTTTTGCGGACTTTTTATTCCGTTTTACGTACCCATCATGTTACCTGTTTAGGATAGTTTTGCACAAAGATAATTATTATTTAGAATTATTCTTAATAGTAAAATTAGCTTTTCTAATTCCTCATGAAGAACCTATGCAAGGAATGATGTAAAGTTTGCTAACCATTTTTGCTAACCATTAATGATATAAAAATTATGAAATTTTCAGCCAAAATAAACTGGTCTTTTGCAGCTGCCATTGCCGTTTCAGTGTGTTGGATCATCGGTGATGTTTATGTTGCCGGATTTGATCCGGATCCTTCAGATTATCCATTATTTTCAAAGACCTATGCAGATCAGGTAAATGTTGAATTTGCCACTTTAATGTTGGAAGGTTCCACTTCCAGATTGATGTTTGGAGCTTTGATCGGAGCGCTTACTGGTCCTTTGCTGCTTCCTGCCACATGGCTGGTGTATCAGTTTTTCAAAGATACCCAGAAATGGTATGCAGTCTTTGTGTATTGGATTTTATTGGCCGGGGCAGTTTTGTCGCCTTTAGGGCATGCCGGATTCTTCTATGTTGGAGAGATTTATAAGGCGGTTTATCATACCGATTCTGTTGCTCATCCTTATCTTCTGGAAACAGGAAGAGGCTTTATGAAAATGCTGAATATCGCCTTGGGAATGGCTATTGGAGTATTGGCGGTAGGCTGGGTTTCATTGGCTGTATGTATTTTTTTAAATAAAACACTGCTGCCGGGATGGATGGCTTTGCTGACTCCATTTGTGCTGACTTTATGTATTATCCCTATAAAAAGACTCTTACCGCTTCCTTTTTCTGGTTGGGTGGGAGGTGCAATATTCAATATTGCCTATCTGACATTTTTCAGTTCGCTGCTTTTTATTTTCAGAAAGAAACTGTTGAATAAAATATAGCTTTTAAAGAATCTTACCATGATCATAACTTAAAGTAAAAACACAGAGAAAGGCCTTTAAATCTAAATATTTGAAGGCTTTTTAATGTAAAAACAATCCTTCCGGACTTTTGATCAAATATTAATCTTATATTGGCTAAGAATTAAGCGGAAGAAAATGGAAAATCTGAAAACATGGCTAAGGAAAAATGTTTCTACTACAATACTCACTATATTGTTTATGGTCATCTTAGTGAATAAAGATGCAAAAGTTTGGCTGATGAGACAGGTTGCTTCCACAGGAATTCTCAATTCCAGCATATCAGAACCAAAAGAAACAAAAAATAATTCAACCAAAGTTTCCTATGCCGGATTTATTCTGAAAAATGAGGATGAAAAGATCATAGATATTTCTGCCTTCCGGAATAAAGTAGTTTTCATTAACTTTTGGGCATCATGGTGTCCTCCGTGCAGAGCAGAGTTCCCGTCTGTCCAGAAACTATATGATCAATATAAAAACAATCCTGATATGGTATTTCTTACCGTAAATCTTGATGATAATGTTGCCTTAGGAAAATCTTATTTAAGGAAAGAAGGCTTTACGGTTCCTTTTCTGGTGCCGGCCGGAAATATTCCTGCTGTACTTTATAGCGGTTCTTTGCCTACTACTGTTGTACTGGATAAAAAAGGGGAAATCCGTTTGTATCATAAAGGATTTGCAGATTACAGTAAAGATTCATTTTATAAACAGATGGACGAATTGCTGAAAGAGAAACCTTAGGTTTAAATTGTAATTTTATAGGGTAAAGAAACTGAATATGCTGGATCAGCTGCGAAACCACATCGAAAAAATAACTCCTCTTAATGATGATGAATTTGAATTCATATCATCCTGTTTCACCTGTAAAAAATATAAAAAGCATCAGTTTTTAGTGCAGGAAGGAGAAGCAGTACCTTACAATTATTTTGTATTGAAAGGCCTGCTGAAATTGGTGTATACAGACAAAACAGGGAAAGAACATATTGTAGGGTTTGCCATGGAAGACTGGTGGGAAACAGATTTTCCCGCTTATTATCAGCAAAATACAGCAACCATGTCTCTGGAATGTATAGAAGATACAGAAGTATTATGCCTTACATTAGCTGATTACAAAAAACTCTGTGCCCAACTTCCAAAACTGGAGCATTTCTTCCTTGAAAAAGCTTATATGGGTTTCATTTCGGCGCAGCAGCGTACTATTTCCATGATGACAACGGGAATAAAAGAACGGTATGACCAGCTTTTGAAAAAATATCCATCTCTTGTCCAGCGCGTTCCGAAGTCTCTTTTAGCAGCTTATTTGGGTGTTTCCAGAGAAACTTTGAGCCGCCTGCCTCTGTAAAGTGATTATGCTCACATGATAATCGTGATCGGGATCACACGAATTTACTGTATCTGTTGTGCAATTTTGTATGGTAATAACAGATAACAAATTCAATACAATGGAAAAAAGAACAGTTAATCCCTGGAAATGGCAGGAGGAGAGAAGCTACTCACAAGCTGTAGAAGTAAAAAATGTGGAGAGTACTTTATACTGCTCCGGACAGGCAGCTATTGATCCTGATGGAATATCCAGTGATAAAGATATGAAATCTCAGCTGGAACAGGCTATTGCCAATCTGGAAGAGTTGATCACCTCCGCAGGATATGAATGTGGAAATATAGTAAGATTAAATATCTATACAACCTCTACTGAAGAGCTCTGGCCTCACTTTCCCATTCTTCAGGAGTGGATTGCAAGGCATAAGCTTCAACAGGCCGTAACGATGCTTGAAGTAAAAGGTTTGTTTGAAACTTTAAAGGTGGAACTTGAAGCTACAGCCGTAAAATAAATGAGAAACAGAGCTTAAAAAATTAAACCTTCAAAATATAATTTGGAGGTTTTTTCTTACATTTATCCTATACCAATTAGTATATCCAAAGATCATATGAATATTCAACTTTTTTCAAAAAATGCTTTAGTAGGAGGAGCAACCCAGGGAATAGGAGCAGGAATTGCTTTAGAACTGGCAAAATGTGGCGCTAATGTTACCGTTATGGCTCGTAATGAAACAAAACTTAAAGACTTTGTTTCTTCACTGCCGATCATCACTTCTGATCAGAAACACAGCTATCTGGTCGCTGATTTTTCAGATTTTGAATGGTATAAGAAAATAATAGCAGAATATTTCAATGATCATTCCATAGATATTCTGGTTAATAATACCAATGGACCGGAACCTGGTTTAGCACAGGATAAGAATACCGAGGATTATCAGAAAGCATTTGATCTACTTTTTAAAACAGTTTGTGAAACAACATTATTGGCTCTGCCACATATGATCAAACAGGGAAATGGACGTATCATCAATGTTTCTTCTTTATCAGTAAAAGAACCGATCGGAAACCTGGCCCTATCAAATTCTATCCGCTCTGCAGTAATTGCCTGGGCAAAAACTCTTTCCAATGAGATTGCCGAACATAATATTACAGTAAATAATGTTTTAACAGGGTATTTTGATACTGAACGAATTCAAAAACTGGTTGCGCATGAGGCTCAGCAAACGGGCGCTACGGCAGAAGAAATAAGAATGGCGAGGGAAAATAAAATTCCTATGAAAAGATTCGGAAAACCTGAAGAATATGGACATCTTGTAGCTTTTCTCGCTTCAGAATATGCAGGCTATCTTACCGGAACAAGTATTCCTTTGGATGGGGGCTTGAATAATACGTATTAGCCTACTCTCAAACATGAATATGTAAAAATGTACTAAATCTTATTAAATAATTTTAAATGTTTGAAGATCAAAAAGATGCTCTAAATAGTTTTGAAAGTTTAAGAAAATGTTTGAAGAAATGGACCGAAAATCCTGATTATGATGAAAAGGATATTAGAAATATGTTTATTAACCAATTAGATAAGGTTTTACTTTTTCATAATTTAAATTCTTATTACTTCATAAATACTTTGCAAAATAAACCGTTGTTTGATGGTATTCTTCAAACGGGCTCATTATTGGACTATCAAAAGTTATTACAAGTATATCAAGTACAAGGGAAAAATGCTTTAATTTTTCAGGTATCGAGTATTTTAGAACGATTTTTCAGAGTTTTATTACAGCAAATTAAACCGCAGTCCATAAACAAACCATTTTATAGTATTAGAAAGGAGTTATTTGAAGCATTAAATATTGAACAAAATGATGAATGGAATGCAATTTCAATTCTATCTAATATAAGAAATACTTTCCACAATAATGGAATTCATACTTCAGATGATGTTCCATCTATTATGTATAAAAACATAAATTATGAATTTATAAAAAATGATATTCATAACAATGCAGATTATTTTACACTTTTTATGATCACCCAGGACATTGTTATTTTGTATCAAAAAATTTGTGAGAATTCTTTAATCAAAAGTTTTGCATTGATTAAAGGTTAAAAATTAAATAATTTTTCTTTCATGTAATAAACTCTTTCCTCTGGTTGTCATATGAATATTGGAAAATATTATATGAAAAACTGGTCTTTTAAAAAATGGAACACCGTGCTGGGATGGTTCCTTTTCGCTATTGCACTTATTACTTATCTTTCAACGATAGAACATTCTTTGAGTTTTTGGGATTGTGGAGAATATATCTCTTCAGCGGTAAAACTGGAAGTAACTCACGCTCCGGGCGCCGCTTTATTCCAGATTATGGGAGCCGTGGCAAGTATTTTTGCATTGGGAAATACTGAAAATTATTCTATTGTGATCAATGCGATGTCAGCGTTATTCAGTGCTTTTACCATTCTGTTCCTGTTCTGGACAATTACCCATTTTTTAAGACGACTTTTACATAAAGGTTTTGAGGAACTTACAAAACGTCAGGAAATTGCGATTCTGTTTTCCGGAGTAATCGGAGCTTTATGTTTTACATTTTCAGATACATTTTGGTTTTCAGCAGTAGAAGGAGAAGTGTATGCAATGGCTTCCATGTTTATTGCTTTGCTGGTATGGCTTATCACCAAATGGGAAAACGAATATAAAGCTATTGATAACGAAAGATGGGTTATTCTTATTTTCTTTATCATAGGACTTTCTGTGGGAGTACATATGATGTGTATGCTGGCAATTCCTGCTATCTGCCTTGTCTATTATGCCAGAAACTATACTTTTTCCTGGAAGAGTTTTATGCTGGCTAATGGAATCACATTGGGAATTTTGGCCTTGGTGTTCAAGATTATTTTCCCTTTGATCATGACCTTGTTTGGAAAGCTTGAGATTTTTTTAGTGAATGGTGTTGGGCTTCCTTTCCATTCAGGAACGGTTGCTGCATTTATCCTCATGACAGTAATCTGTTATTTCCTGATTAAATATGCCAGAAACACCAAAAGAAAGATATACCAAACTGTAGTTTTATCCATTGTCTATATGATCATTGGATTTTCTTGCTGGCTGGTAATTCCCATCAGAGCCAATGCCAATCCTCCGATGAATCTTAATGATCCAGATACGGCGATCGGGATGAGAGATTATTATAACAGAGTACAATATGGTGACTGGCCTACTATTTACGGACAGAATTACACCGCATTTCTTGATAAAAACGGACTGGAAAAAGATGAAGACGGAAGTTACAAAAGGGAAATCACCGGAGATATTTACGAAAAAGATGAAAAATCCGGAACGTACAGAAAGACCGGAGAAAGATTCAACTATGTGTTTAATAAATCGCACATAAGTTTTATGCCAAGGATGTTCAATGAAGATAAAGAGGTAACGGCAAACTATATTTCTTTATATGGAGCTCCAGATTTTACTTTTAATTATGATAACGAAGATGTTGCAGACAATCCGGAGGCCAAACGTATTTTTGAAGAACTGAGGGCGAAATATGAAGGAGATTCCATCACAGCAGAAGATTATCTGAAAGTAAAACCTTATGATCTTATCAAGGTGCAGCGTCCTTCTTTTGCCCAGAATATGGATTATTTTATTTCATTCCAGAACGGATATTATTTTGTCAGATATCTGATGTGGAATTTTGTAGGAAGACAGAATGATTTTCAGGGCCATATGGAAAATACCAAAGGAAACTGGATATCAGGGATTTCTTTTATCGATAATGCTTTGCTTGGAGATCAGGATCATATGCCTGCCCAATTTAAAAATGAAAGTACCGTAAAGTTTTTCTTTCTTCCATTGATTGTAGGATTGATTGGTTTCTTTTTCCAGCTGAACAGAGATTTTGGACGGTTTTATGCCATTCTTTCCCTGTTTATTCTGACAAGTATGGGAATTGTTTTCTATACCGGAGTAAAACCATTTGAAGTAAGAGAAAGAGATTATGCCATGGTAGGCTCATTTTATGCCTTTGCCATCTGGATTGGTCTGGGAGCAGGAGCCATCCTTTTGATGATTCAGTCTAAAGGGAAATCCAAGGTTTCCAATATTCTTCCGGGAGTTATTTTATTAGGAATTCCTTTGATGATGGGATTCCAGAATTATACTTCTCACGACAGAAGCAAAAAAACAGCAGCCCGCGATTATGCCTATTCATTTTTACGATCACTTCCTAAAAATGATATCATGTTTATTTATGGGGATAATGATACTTTTCCGGTATGGGCAATTCAGGAAACAGAAAGGTTCAGGGATGATGTAAAAACGGTAAATTTTACCCTTTTGGGCACTCCATGGAATATCGATCAGGTAAAAAGAAGAACATACAATGCAATGGGAATTCCAGGTGAATTGACTCATGAAGAGTATCGGGATGGCGTAAATGATCAGGTATATCTGATGAAAAAAGAGGATTGGGAAGGGCTTTTCCAAATGCTTAAAGAACAGGGTGCTCCGGACACCACTTTCCAGGATTTTAGAAAATATCTGACACAGGATTCCTTGACTTTGAAGGATGCTATGAAATTCCTGAAATTAAAATCATCCGAAAAAGACGAATTGCTGAAGATGTACTTTGGGGACAAACAATATGAAAAATACAATATTCTTCCCGTCAGTAAATTTATACTTCCGGTAAATAAAGAAAATGCCGTGAAATCTGGAATCATTAATCAGGCTGATCTTCCCAACGCTGTGGATCAGATTATGATCAATTACGAAGCAAATACACTTTATAAAAGTAACCTGATGATGCTTGATATGCTGGCCAATTTTGATTGGAAGCGACCTGTAAATTTCTCATCAGGCGGAATGTATGACAGTGAAAATATTTTTTATCTAGATGATTATCTTCAGTTTGATGGCTTCAGCTACAGGCTGATTCCTATCCGTACACCTCAAAGTCCGGACGGAGATAAGGGAAGGGTAGATACCAACTCTCTTTATCAGGTGGTGAAAAACTTCAGATGGGGCAATTTTAAAGATCTCAGTATTTATTATGATGAAACGGCTACTTCCAATATTCTGGGTTACAGAATGTCTGTGAGCAGGGCTGTTTCGGCACTTGTTTTAAGCGGACAAAAAGCTAAGGCGCTGGAATTACTGGATCTTGCTGCCAAAGAAATTCCTGCGGAGAAGTACAATGATCCGCGCTCATTAAGTGCAATGGTTACCGGATATATTGTTGCAGGGCAGGAGCAGAAAGGTCTTCAGCTGGCAGAAACCCTTAAAAAAGAAATATTTGAAGAATATGATTACTATCAGGATCTATCTCCGTCATTTAAAGCAATGGCCAGAAGACAGATGAGGTCAAAACCGATGGAATATGCATTGGTTGTAGCAGCGGTAACGGATGCTTACAAGACCTTAGGACAGAGAGAAAAAGGTCATGAATACCTTTTAAAATCTATTGAGCCTGTTGATAAGAAATTCAGTGTTTTTATAAAAAGATTGCAGCAAATGGACAAAAATAATGCAGTGAAGGAATCTGAAAATGTACGTCAGATTGCTCCTTTTTATCAGTATTTATTCAATGTGATGGAACCTTTTGACTCTACTTATTCCAGGAAAAAGGAAATTGAAATTACCGATGCAATGATGAAAGCAACACAATAAATTACCAAATAAAAAGCCTTTAAATACTCGATTTAAAGGCTTTTTTAATGTAAATCAGAATGAATTAATAGAATCTTATTTTATCAACGCAAAGCTTTATCTATAATTCTTATGATTGTAAGGGAGTAAAGAGGTTTGATCAATTTCATTGATCATTTTTAAGCGAATGTATTACCATAACACTTCATCCGCGACAAAGTTGCTCTTCTTCGCTTCCTTAAATAAACATAATGATAATATTCCTTTGCGCTAAAAATTAAGTTCAAGTAATGTAAAAATCATCAAATTGTAAAGATTAAAAATCCTACGAGATTTGAACCTTTCATACTAACGTTTTTCTTTCAACGACCATCCAAATTTTAGTCCCATGATGAAAATAACGAAAAGCAGTTCACCAGCAGCCAGTAAAATATCTCCGGGTACACGCAGCCATCTCAGAAAATGCATGGTATCAGTCTGCATAAATTCTGCAGATCTTGCATACCAGTATCCTTCTTTTATAGAAGCTACGGACTGCATAATACCTATGGGAAGAAGACTAATCGTTACCATCACCAGCAACCCGATATTGATAAGCCAGAAAGCCCATCCTATTAATTTATCATTCCACTGCCGGTCAGGATAAAGTCCTCGCAAAACAAACATCATTAATCCGATTCCCAGAATTCCATAGACTCCGAATAAAGCTGCATGGCCATGCACAGCAGTGGTATTCAATCCCTGAATATAGTAAAGAGCAATAGGAGGATTGATAGCAAATCCGAAGATTCCTGCCCCGAGGAAATTCCAGAAACACATGGCAATGAAGCAGTAGATAGGCCATTTGTAGGCTTGAATCCATTGGGTGGATTTACTCAGCTGATAATTTTGATAGGCTTCATAACCAATCAGAACAAGCGGTACTATTTCCAGAGCACTGAAAGTAGCTCCTAATGCCAGAACAGCTGTAGGGGTAGCACTGAAATACAGATGATGGAATGTTCCCAATATACCTCCACCAAGAAAGATGATGGTTGAGAATAAAACGGCATTGGTAGCAGATTTTAGTCTTAGCAATCCTAATCTTGTAAATAAAAAGGCAGCCACTACGGTTGCGAATACTTCAAAAAAACCTTCTACCCAAAGGTGAACTACCCACCATCGCCAATATTCTGCAATCGCCATATGGGTTTGTCTTCCATACATGAGTCCGGCTCCATAAAATAATGCAATCGCTACTGATGAAAGAGTAAACAGGGTCAGCAAATGACGGTCTCCATCTTTCCGCTTCAAGGCAGGAAGAAGAGCCCGAACCATTAAAACCAGCCAGAGAATAAGCCCGATGAGCAGTAAGATCTGCCAGACTCTTCCCAGTTCTACATATTCATACCCCTGATGTCCCCAAAGGAAATTATCTACCAGACCCAGTTTTTGCATAACCCCGAGCCACTGTCCGGTTAAAGATCCCAGCACAACGATCAGTAAAGCTCCAAATAAAATATTTACGCCCAGTTTCTGATACTTTGGTTCATACCCTGAAACGGCAGGAGCAATATAAAGTCCGGTTGCCAGCCATGAGGTAGCAATCCAGAATATGGCCAGCTGTACATGCCAGCTTCTGGAAACCGATTGTGGTAGAAACTGATCCAAAGGAATACCATAAAATCCGCTTCCTTCCACTCCGTAATGAGCAGTCACCACTCCGGCAAGCATTTGAACAAGGATTAATAGGGCAACAACCCATATGTACTTTAAAGTCGCCTTCATGGATGGAGTCGGTTGCATGCTTCGCAGCGGATCTTCGTGTGGAAGCGCTTCACTGATTTCTTCTTCTTTGTTTCTGGCATGATAAAACACCAAAAGGCCTACGCATCCTAATAAAAGTAATATACTGAAACCAGACCATACATGCAGGGAAGGCGGAGGAACATTTCCAACCGATTCATCATGAGGCCAGTTATTGGTATAGGTCACATCATCTCCTGGCCTTTCCGTAATACAAACCCAGGTACTCCATGCAAAGAAAGCATTCATTTTGGCCATTCTTCCGGTATCTTTGATCGTATTTTTCGGAATAGCATACTGATCACGAAGTTTTGCCATAGAAGCATCATCCATGAATAATTTTGAATAATACAGGGAAAGCTTTTTCTGTACTTCAGCCCGTTCTGGGGAGAAAATAATTTCGTTATTGCTTTCATTAAAGGTGTTGGTACGAAGTTCTTTTTTCAGCAGTACCTGATATTTGGCCTGTTCTTCATCTGGAAGTTCTTTGTAAATTTTTCCATCCTTTTTCGCCAGTTCATCAAGCAGCAGAACAGATTCCCGGTGGAGGTAATCGGCCGTCCAGTCCGGAGCAATATAGGCACCATGTCCCCAGATACTTCCTACGGTTTGTCCGCCGATAGACTGCCAGACGTTTTGTCCGTCTTTAATATCCTGTCCGGTAGCAATAACAGTTCCGTCTGTGCTTACTACTTTGTAAGGAATTGGAGGGATTTTTCTGTAAATTTCAGTTCCATAGAAGATAAGAACAGCAAACGAAGCAACCATTACTACCGCCAGCCATATCCAAAGTTTTTTAGGTGTCATTCTGTTTTAGTTTTTAAGATTCAACGGCAAATTCTTTCTCCAGTCGGATAGCTTTTGGGAAAAGGATATTATTTTCAAGATGGATATGTTTATGTAAATCATTTTCAAAATCCTGAAGCATGGCAAAAGCTACTTTGTAGGTATTGCAGGCATCTGCAGGTGGAAGATATTCATTGGTGATTTCTGCAATTCTTCTGAAACGTTCACCTTCTACTGTATGTTCGTGTTCCATCATATGGACAGGATTTTCTACTGTTCCAAAATGAGCCTGGGGAAGGGATATACCTGATATTTTAGCTTTTACCATATTCCGTACAAAAGGGAAAAGAATCAATTCTTCTTTTTTCATATGAGCAGCCAGATCGTGTGCAGAGTCATTAAATAAGGTGTTAATTTCGAACAGCTCCGGATGTCTTCCTCCGTGAACTTTACAAAGCTTATCAAGAAATGCCTGCAAAACAGGAGTTTTTTCTTCTACATAACGATGGTGTGTTTTCTCAATATAATCCGTCAGAAGATCCAGAGGCCAGCTGTTGAAATCTATGGCAGATCCTTCATTTTTTGGAAGTGCTTCCAGTTCTTCATAAATACTTTCAGCATCAAGTTTTTTATTACTGCAGGCATCTTCAATGGTTCTTCCGCCTTTACAGCAAAAATCAATACCATGTCTTTTAAAAATTGCTGCTGTTCTGAAATCTTCAGCAACCATATTTCCTATAAAGTCTGTTCTTGTATTCATAATATAATACTTTTTTATCTTTTATTATTTTAAATTTTTTTACTCTATTTCTTAAGTGACAGAATATATTTTACCATCAGCTTGGCGTTATCTTTACTCAATCCTGCGTGGGGAGTCATGGGAATTTCTCCCCAGTTGCCTTTACCACCGTCAATAATTTTCTGTGCAAGCATATCAAGATCTGCTTCTTTATACTTTGCTGCCACTTCCTGATAGGCGGGGCCTACAAGTTTTGAATCGATTTTATGACATGATAAACAGTCTGTTCCTTCTACAAGGGATTTTCCTTCAGTAATTTCTGCATTAGCTCCTGAAAGTGGAGTGGCGGCTGGTGCTGCTTCCTGGAGTTTTGGTTCTTCCAGCATTGTATTGCTTTCCTGTGGCTGAGGAATGGGATCTGTACCTTTTTTATCTGAACATGACGTTACAGCAAGTGAAGACAGTGAAACTGTTACAAGTAATTTTTTCATAATCTTATCCATTTAAAGTTGTATTTGTTTTTTTATTTCGCTCACAATAGCTTCGTAATCACTATCGAGACCTTCTTTTTGAAAAGCAAGAGTTCCCTTTTTTGAATACACTGTAATGATGTTGGAGTGGGAGAATTCTATAGGAGATATCTGCTTATATTTTACAGCCATTATATTGGCCAGTTCTCTGGTATCTTCTTCATTACCCCGGATGAAAGTCCATTCTTTTTCATCGAACCGGTTTACATACAGGTATCTCTTCATTACTTTTGGAGTATCATTTTCCGGATCAATGGAAATTAATACATACTGAATATCCTCTGGATTTGTTTTTCCTACTTTCTGGGCAATTGTTCTCATTTCTGCGGTTAGTTTTGGGCAGGCCGTTTTACAGGAAGTGAAAATCATTGCAGTCACCAGTACTTTTCCTTTCAGATCCGAGAATGTAATGTTCTCACCATCCTGTTTCTCCCAGTTTGTCTGTACGTTGTAGATAGAATCAGGACTTATCTCTTCATTTTTCTTGCTGCAGGATATCATCATCAAAGCCAGCAGCATGAGGGTTATATTTTTCATAAGAGTCAATTTTTGTTTTTAGCACATCTGAATCCTAGATTATTAAGGCAGTAATCTGCTTTTATACTTCCTCTTAATGCATATCGGATAAAGGCTGCGTAATTTCTTAGATCAGAAGAAGTTACTGCTGCTCCGGCACAGAATAGGTTGTCATTCACCGTATTATCTTTTCTGGATTCTCCACTCATCATTACCGAATTGAAATCATAAGTCCATTCCCAAACCATTCCATACATATTATAAATTCCGTAATAATTGGGTGGTTCTTGTTTTATAGGTTGTTGGTTTTTATCCTTTTTTTGATAAGCTTTCAGAATATAATCTGTAAAAGCGGAATCCCTGGAGGCATCCGGAGTATATTGATCTGCCAGTGCCGCATATTCCCATTCGTCGATTGCCGGAAGTCTTTTTCCTGTGCTTTTTGCATACGCTTCAGCGGCAAACCATGAAATATTGGTGACAGGTGCTTCCGGGCTTATTCCTGCCGGGATTTCATAGTCACTTTTCCAGTGTTTCAGGTAATTGCTGTCTGCATAGAGTCTTAGTACTTTGCTTCGTGTCCATTGAGGATTTGCTTTAAGATACTCAAGATATTCCCGGTTCGTAACAGGGCTGTCATCCAGGTAAAAAGTCTGTACTCTTACAATCCTTCCTGAATCTTTGCCAATAAATGCCTTGTACGTTCCTCCTTGTATTTTGATCATTTTTTTCTGACTTACAATCAGGCTTAAATGTTTTTGGTCCGGAATTTTTACTTTCGCACTTTTCGTTTTTTCGGAACAAAATGTCATTACTGAACAGACTGTCAGACCTACTATAATTACAAAAGTTCTCATTGTTTCTCTTTTAAAATCCCAATGAACCTTAATTCATTACTGATTCTTTTTATACACTGCCGGATTTTCTGGTCCGGTTACTTTAATCTTGCCTAGAGCACCTTTGTTGAATGCCCTGAAAATTGCATGATCTACAATCACATATTCTCCGGGAACTGTCGCTTTAAACTCTACAATAGATGCCCCGCCGGGAGGAATTACAGTGGTCTGTACATTATCATTTATTTTGCTGCCTCCTTCGATGTATACTTTGTCAAAGATTTCCCCGATAATATGGAAAGAAGAGGTAAGATTCGGGCCGCCGTTCCCTACAAAGAACCTTACTGTTTCCCCTGTTTTTACCTGAAGTTCTTTATCGCCTAAAAGAGAGGCTGTATTTCCATTGAAGACTACGTATTCAGGATGCTCAGCAATCGCTTTATCCATGTCAAATTCCTGCAATCCTTTATCTCCGAATTTTCCTTTCGTGTAAAAATCCCCCTGCATGATATAGAATTCCTTGTCTACTTTTGGAAGCCCACCTTCAGGTTCTATAAGAATAAGACCGTACATTCCGTTGGCAATATGCATTCCTACAGGTGCTGTTGCACAATGGTAGACATATAATCCGGGGTTGAGTGCTTTGAAAGTAAAGACAGCTTCTTTACCGGGAGCCACAAAAGTAGCTTCAGCACCACCACCAGGTCCGTTTACAGCATGAAGGTCTATATTATGGGGGAAGGTATTATTTTCATGGTTTTTAAGATGAAGTTCAATATCATCTCCAACTCTTGCCCGGATAAAGCTTCCGGGAACTGTTCCGTTGAAAGTCCAGAAATTATATTGTGTTCCATCTGCCAGTTCTCCCGTTTTCTCTATCGTTTCCAGTTTTACAATGATTTTTTCAGCAGCACGGGTTCCAACAGGGGCCGGAACATGAGGTGGAGCAGGCATTTTTAATTCTTCACTTGTTCCATCCGTTTTTATATTCTCCGTATTGACACCATTGACTGTATCTGGTGAAGTGCTTTGGTTACAGGCATTGAATACCATCACTGTGCATAATGCTGTGGTGAGTACGATCGTTTTTTTCATAATAAGGGAATTAATAGTTTAAATTTTCTGTTGGAGTAAACATTGTGCAGAATTGCTTCAGTATTCATTTTTTTGTTTTATAAATTGTAAGCTGATGGCTATACACAGAAATATTGCTTTGGCAGATTCAGCATAGATGAAATAGTTATGCATTTCTGACGATAAAACCGGTTTTCCGGCTGATAACAGTTGAGCCCGATCATCCAGGACAGGGAGCATCCAGAATTTTTCTAACAGCAGGATCGTTAATAAAACGACTATTATTATAAAGTCTGTTTTCGTATATTTTTTTCTGCTTACGACCATTCCTGCTACAATAAGGATAAGGAAAACACATTGTATTTTAGTGGATATTCCGAACATCATCATTCCCAGCTCAAGGGCTACGGGAAGTGTCATTCCCGGAACCTGAAACTTCATGGGGGGTTCCAGAAAACTGACCGTGACAAAAACACCTGTCATCAGGCAAAGCATCATTAGCACAAGAGGGTTTTTAGCATTCAGTTTCATTTTTTCATTATTTGAGATATTAATACCTTTTTATCTTTTATTAAATTGTTTTCTGAGAAAATGTCTTTTAATGATCGATAAATATTTAGTTTTTTAAATTTTAAAAATAGGAGCAGAACTTATATCATGAGTAGGGATATCGTAATCCTGAACTGTTGATGAACTGTAATTTTTACAGGTTTTTGAAGGTGCTTTCTTCTTCTTTTCTTATACAAATATAAAATCTATTTTCAGGATAAAAGAGTGAATTGTTTTTTATTTCTTCTGACTTTTATCACCTTATTTTCACCTTCAAAACTTATTCTTTTGTTGCGATAATCACCACAGCACACATGTTTTGTTCATGTTTTTTGAATACCTTTTTCATTTTGAGCACTCTCTTTCTGATGGAGGGATTGAGTAATATATTTTTAGCAATTTTAATGGCTCCGGAAACTCCTTCGTCATCAATAATTCTTTGAGGTTCCAGAAGATGCATGGGTGCAGTTTCTACTTTCAGGACTTTAAATCCTTCTTTTTCCAATAATGCGGTCCACTCAGAAACGGTTAATGGACGTGCATTCACTTTGATAGCCAAAGCCAGTTCCTTCTGAATATGCAGTTTTACATTACTGTCGAGATTCTCCGGTCTTAAAGCCAGCTCATGAATTGCATAATATCCTTTAGGTTTCAGGATTCTGTAGGCTTCCTGGATAATTTCTGCTTTCCGGTGGTCTGCATGCATGCTCAGCATTGCTTCTCCATATACTTTACTCGCCGATTGTTCAGGTAAAGAACTCTCTGCGGCATTTCCCAGTTTAAACTGGGCTGATGTCCCTTCAAATTCTCTGTTAAGATATTCCACGGCGCTTTGTTCCGCATCAATTCCTATATAAGAACCAGGTTTTTTTTCCAATGCCATGTGTGCGGTGAACCCAAGACCGGGAGCAAATTCCACCATATCATCATCAGCGTTGATGTCCAGCATTGATAACATCTTTTTGGTCAGCGCAAGACCTCCCGGACGCAACACTTTTTTACCGATTTTAGCCAGTAACCAGTGTCCGGACATTTTTTCAATATTTTCTGTATGCATTAGATTATTTTTTTGAATTCATTATTATATAAAGACTTTTTTGTCTTTTATTTATTCAAATTTTTTTACACTTTCAGATGGGTTAGCTTTAAATCCAGGTTATCAACAAAAGCCTGGATTTTTGAAGTTTCAAGCATGATACGGAGATCTTGTCTGATGCTTTTAAACTGCTCATGCAATGGGCAGGGATGTATTTCTGAGCATTGCTCCAGTCCAAGTCCACAACCGGAGAAAAGCTTATCACCATCAATTTCCCTTACAATATCAGCAATGGAAGTATTCAGGTTTTTCTGATCCATATAAAAACCTCCATTTGGGCCTTTGGCAGATTGTACAAATCCTTTTCTGCTCAGGTCCTGCAAAATTTTGGCGATAAAGTGTTCCGGTGAATGGATGCTTTTTGAAATGTCTTTAATCCCGACCCTGCTGCCATTTTTAGACTGCTGGGCGATGTAGATCAAAGCTCTTAAGGCATATTCACAGGTTTTTGAAAACATTTTTCTGAGTTTTATGAGACAAAGATAGAAAGATATTTTTAATAAAAGATAAATTACTCTTTTATTTTTTTAAAGCTGACGAAGGTCATAGATAAACTGACTATCCGATGGAATTTTGAGTCGTTTTTTTACTCTTTCTTAAGTCTGAAGGTCTGGATTGTGTAAATTCGCGAAAAGTATCACTAAAGGCGCTAATGGAGCTGTAGCCTACATCATCAGCAATTTCATTGATGGGCTTGTCTGTATTTAAAAGTAATTCAATGGCTTTGATGATTCTTAACGTTTTCAGGTATTGAAGAAAAGAAATGTCCATATCTGCTTTGAAAAGTCGGGACATAGAGCGTTCACTCAGACCAAATCTGGTGCTTACATTGGCCAAAGTAAGTTTTTCGCTGATATTCCATTCCAGGTAAGATACAATTTTCATCATCTGTTTGTTGTGAGTGGCAGGAAGAATGATGGGTAACGGCTGTTGATGGGTTTTTGGCAGTATTTTTTTTAAAGCGACCAAGAATTCAAAATTTTCATCTTTTACGGTAACATGTTTTTCATCCCATATTTCAGTATACTTGATCATCTGAATCAGCAGTTCTGATGCCGGATATATTCCCAGCCTGCTGTAGAAAGGATCTGAGATATCATCATGAGCATAGAAATAAAGAGAACGAAGAACTGTGGCAGAGTGTCCGATTTCTAAAATATGTTCCATTCCCTGCGGAATCCAGAAGAAATGCCGGGCCGGAACCACATACGTCCTGTTGCTGATCGTAATATAAGCAATGCCGCCTTCTACATAGCTCAGCTGTCCTTTCGTATGCTTGTGGAAGGGAATCAGCTTTTCCGATTTTTCGTGCATAACAAATACACTTTTGTCGTCTTTATCAATGTCCGGAAGCGCAGCGATTAATCCCATAGAAAAAATTAAAATACCAATGAGAATGCAAATATAATCATTTGGCCGGAATCATGTAAAAGTTGACTATTTTAGATAAATATAATTTGCGAATTGAGGATAAATTTGCAGTGCAATAATTCAAAAATTCAAATGAAAATTTATGTCGCCGGATTGCTGATGCTAGGAATTTCCTATACTCTATCAGCTCAAACTGGCAGTCCAAGAAAGGATACGATAAGACTCTCCTTAAAAGATGCGTGGCAAAAAGCTGAGGAAAACAGCCGCCATATCAGAATCAATACCATCAACGTAGACATTGCCGAAGCCGAAGTGAAAGATGCCAAAAGAGAACGTCTTCCGGAAATTGATGTTAAAGGTTCTCTAGAAAAAGCGTCCAACATTCCCATCTATGAAAATGGAATTTTTTCCAAACCCACCCAGCATGAAGTTATCCATACGCTCTACAGAGCCGGAGCAGATTTTTATCTGAATATTTACAATGGAAACAAGCTGAATCTTAAGATTAAAGAGAATCAGACCCTTCAGAAAATTAAGGATATCCAGAAAGAGCAGTCTGTTTCTGATATTCATTACAAAACTGCAGCGCTTTATCTTGAACTCCAGAAAACATTAATTTTCAGGGATCTTATAAAACAGGATATAGCCGATCAGAAAACACAGCTTAAAGAAATACAGGCTCTGTATAAAAACGGAGTTGTTTTAAAAAGTGATGTTTTAAGAATAGAGCTTGAACTTTCAAAACGGAAGATGGCTTTAGTGACTATAGAAAATGATATTCTCATTGCCACACAAAAGCTGAATATTATTCTGGGTATTCCTGATGAACAGATCGTCATTCCTGAAGTTCCAGTGAATCAATGGAATGAAAATACGACTTACAAAGAATATTTGAAACTGGCACTGGATCATTCTTTTAATTATCATGTCTCTGAACAGCAGACAGCACTGAGCATGATCAAACTGAAACAGGTAAAAGCCAATGTAAGACCTAAAATTGGAATGTATGGCGAGTTTTATTATGCCAATCCACAGATTTTTCTTTATCCCTATAATCCGTACTGGTATTCATTAGGAATAGTAGGAATTAAAGCTTCTTTTTCCATTTCTTCCCTTTATCATAATACCCATAAAGTAAAAGCAGCTCAACTGGAGTTTGAAAAAGAGGAAGAGGTACACAAGAATACAGAGGATCAGGTAAGGCAGCAGGTGAAAGAAGCTTATTTAAGGTATCAGGAAGCCCTTGAGCAGATAAAGGTAGCGGAAGCGAATGTCATTCAGGCCAAAGAGAATGCACGGATCATTAAGAACACCTATTTCAGCCAGACCTCTCTCATTACTGAACTGCTGGATGCGGATATACAGCTTCTTCAGACAAAATTTGAACTGGAAGCCGCCAAAATTATGGCACAAAACAATTATTATTTATTACAAAACATTACAGGCATTTTATAATACAATGAAAAAAAAATATACTCCCACCGATAGACTCATCACAAAGATCACAGGATGGATTTCCCTTTTAATTGTTGTTGCTCTTGCAGTCTGGGGCGGTTTTACGCTAAAGAATTACTATGCCTATGAGCAGACCAATGATGCGCAGGTTCAGGAATATGTAAATCCCATTATTTCGAGAGCCGGAGGATTTATTGTAGCCGTAAAATTTGAAGAAAATCAGGAAGTTAAAAAAGGAGATACCCTTCTGATTATTGATAACCGGGAATATGTTCTTCAGGAAAAACAGACTCAGGCAGCGATTCAGAAAGCACGTGCTGAACTGAAAGTGTTGGAAAGTACTACAGGTACTACAGAAAAAGAAGCTGCCGCTGCAATGGCTCAGGTAGATGCCAGTAAAGCAAAAGTCTGGAAACAACAGCTTGATTATAACAGATATAAAAAACTTTATGAAGAAGAATCTGCTACCAAACAACGTCTTGAAGATGTAAAGGCAACTTTAGAGATCAACGAAAGCGATTATCAATCTTCTCAGGATAATTATGCTGCTTCTAGATCTAAGATTAATGATATTCAGGCTGAAAAAACGGTTGTTCGCGCAGAAATTGCAAGACTGGAAGCTTTGTTGGACCGCCATAAACTGGATGTAAGCTATGCAGCGGTCACCGCTGCCTATGATGGAAGAATGGGACGAAGAACCGTTGAAGTAGGGCAGATGATTGATGCCGGAGAAACACTGGCATTTATTGTGAATAATGAAACGGATAAATGGGTGGTGGCCAATTATAAAGAAACACAGATCAAAGATATGCACATTGGAGATCATGTGAAAATTGTAGCAGATTCTTATCCGGATAGGGAATTTAAAGGTACTATTATTTCACTTTCTCCCGCCACAGGGTCAAGTTTTTCACTGCTTCCTCCTGATAACTCTACCGGAAATTATGTGAAAATTGTACAGCGTATCCCTGTGAGAATCAAAGTGGATGGGATGAGAAAAGATATTGATGTCTTGAAAGTAGGGATGAACGTAAATGTATATGCGGATAAAAAACATTCCAATGGTTAAAAGACAAATGCCTTTTTTCAAAAAATGGGCACCGGAATGGCTTATTAAGATCATTCTTTTTTCAATGACTCTTCCGGGGATCATCATGTTTTTTCTTCCTTTGACCAATGTGAATGCTGCTGCCGGATATTATGGAAGTGAGCCGGCGGATATTCAGTTCTCTGTAGCATTGTTTTATGCAGGATATGTAGGCTTTTACAGTTTGGAAAGAAGATTTTTTAGTTTTCTGGCGGCAAAGGAATACTTTCTTCTGTTCACTACACTGCAGATTTTAGCGTGTCTGGTATGTTATTGTACCCGGGAGATTTATATTCTGTTTCCGGTTCGCTTTATTCAGGGAATGCTGTTTGCAGGAAATGTAAACCTTTCGCTTACTCTTATTTTTACACGGCTGAGCAGCGAGAGGGGACGTGAGATCAGTTTTTCCGTATTCTTCGGTATTTTGATCTGTGCCCTGCCGTTTAATAATCTGATTACTGCGGATCTTATTGACTCTTATAATTTCAATATTGTTTATAAAACGGCCATATTCTCATACCTGCCAGGACTTATTTTCCTGACTCTTGCAATGAGCAATTACAGAACACATGCAAGGTTTCATCTGTATAAACTCGACTGGCAGAGTTTTGGACTCTTCAGCGCTATGCTGGTGCTTATTGGATACATTACCATTTTTGGACAGGAATATTATTGGCTGGAAGACAACCGGATTCTCGGAAGTGTAATAGGAATTGTTGTTTTAGGGATAATCTCTGTATTTCGGCAGCAGGCCATTAAAAGACCTTATATTGATCTGCGCGTTTTCAGATACAGAAATTTTAAAGTGGGTCTGCTGATCCTTTTTGTGATGTACATCTGCAGGTTTGCATCAGGAATTACCAATAATTATTTTGCATCGGAACTGCATTTGGATCCGTTTCATATTTCCTATATCAACATATTTAATCTTACCGGGCTGGTTATCGGTGTAGTTATCGCCTGTTGTATGGTTTTACAAAAGAAAAACATTCGATATATCTGGGGTCCAGGTTTTTTAATGTTATTGATTTTTCATGGATTGATGTACTATTCTTTTGATATTCAGGCTGATGAATTTAATTATTATATTCCATTATTCATACAGGGATTAGGAGTCGGGCTGATTATGGTTCCCACGATTATTTTTATTATTTCATCGGTTCCTGCGGTTATTGGTCCTTCAGCTGCTGCCACCGCCTTAGCAATCCGGTATCTGGGTTTTTGCGTGAGTATAGCCCTGATCAATTTCTTTGAACTGTTTGAAAAAAGCCGCCATTACAATGCTTTTCAGGGTCATTTAAGTGCTGTTGATCCGGAAGTCAAAAGCTTTCTTCATCATCAGACCGCAAAACTTATTAGCAGAGGAATGTCAGAAGATAAAGCAGTAAAAGCTGCCCATAAACTATTGGTTGGAAGAATGAATGTTCAGGATCATGTCCGTTTTGCCATGGATTATTATGAAATGATGGCTGGACTTCTTGCAGTTTCATTGTTGTTGATTTTTCTTTTTCCTTATCTGAACCGTACCGCCCTTTATTTGAAATCCCGCCGATTATCACCTGCGTAAGGGAAGATTTTAATTTTTAATATAACAAAAAGTATAGCTTATTAGCTAATTTTATAGTAGAGTGCTGAGACTGTCCTATAGGGCAGTCTCTTTTATAATCTCAAAAAAGATAAAAAGTACTTTGGCCGGAATTGTATGTTTTTTGTCATTGCAGACAAAGTGCTTTCTCTTTACATTTGTATTCATACAGAACGAGATATGAAGAAAGAAAGACAACATACCGGGATGAAAAATATAGTGCTTTTGGCGCTGCCACAGGTACAGCTGCTTGATATTGCAGGACCGTTGGATGTTTTTACATCAGCCAACCGTTTTTTAAATGATGGCAGAGAAGGATCCGGATATCATGTTCATCTGGTGTCCGGAACTTCAGAAAAGTTCATATATTCCAGTTCAGGAATGCCATTATCTTGCAGTCATACCATTTATGATATTGATTTTCCTATAGATACTTTGCTTGTAGCAGGGACAACTTTGAGTGTACTGGATGAGATCAGTCCTGATGTCTATCATTATCTTCAAAATATAAGCCCGAAGGTGAGGAGGATGGGTTCAGTCTGTGTGGGTGCATTTGTTCTTGCCAAAGCAGGTCTTCTGGAGGGAAAGAAGGTGACTACTCATTGGAAATTTGCAGATACATTACAGAAATCCTATCCAAAACTTGAGGTGAATATTAATCCTTTTTTTATTCGGGACAAACCTATCTATACTTCGGGCGGAGTTTCTTCAGGGATGGATCTGGCATTGGCACTACTGGAAGAAGATTTTGGAAAACCTTTGGCCACAGAGGTTGCCCGCCATCTTGTCCTGCATTTGAAAAGATCCGGAATGCAGTCTCAGTTTGGAAATGCATTGCCGGAATATGAGATAATGTCTCCTTTTACAAAAGAAGTCCGTGATTTGTTGAAAGATAAACTGGGCGGAATGATAACAGTAGAGTATATTGCCGAGTCCTTGAATATGAGTGCCCGTAATTTTTCCAGGGTCTTTCTTAAAGATTCCGGAATGACTCCTGGCAAGTTTCTTGAAAAAATGAGGCTGGATCAGGCCAAAAATCTGCTGGAATACACCGATTTGAGTATCGATATGATTGCTGATAAGTGTGGTCTTAGCAGTGCAGCTTCCCTTCGCCGCCTATTCCTTAAAAATATTTCACTTTCTCCGGCACAATACCGGAAAGCATTCAAAACCACAGAATAAATATTTTCCTCTTACTGATTTATAGTAGAACTGATGATTGTCAATGATCAGATGGAAGACTCATGCCTTTATTTAAAAATAATAATCTTAAAATAATAGAATTATGAAGCACGTAAAAAACAAGGAAACAATGAATGTGGCATTTTTAATTTATGACCAAGTAGAAGCACTTGATTTAAATGGCCCTTTAGATGTTTTTGTTAAAGCGAATGTTATATGTCCGGATAGTTATCATTGCTTTACAGTCGGAAAAACAAAAGAAGCTATACCTATGGAGGCGAACACAATGGCTGTTGTCCCTACGTATGATATAAATACATGTCCCAAGCCAGATATGATTGTCGTCCCCGGAGCAAACCCCGAGTACATTATGAAATATATTCAGGATAGAGATTTTCAGGAAACGGTACTGGAATGGATTAAAACTCATCACGATGCCGGAACAGTAGTATTTACAGTGTGTACAGGGAGTATGCTGCTATCCGGAACGGGTATCCTTGGTGGTCATCATATTACCACTCATAGTATGCTGTTAGACACTTTAGAACAATGTAATCCTGAAGCTAATATCATCAGGAATGTCCGCTATATTGATCAGGGACAGCTAATAACTACAGCAGGAATTACGGCTGGGATTGATGCCGCACTCTATCTGATTGGAAAACATCTGGGTCAGGAAACAGCAGATACAGTCATCAAAATTTTTGAATATCAGAATGCCAAGACTCAAATTTCTGTTTAAAATCTTATGACCCCGGTACTTTTTATCTGAAAAAATAGATATTGTAATTGATTTATAAACAGCTGTTTGACTTTTTTGATGTAAATTTTATAATAAAAAAGTCTGAAAAAGTTTGGATTTAAAGAGGGCTTTCCTATCTTTGCAGTCCCTTAAACAAAGGGATTTACTGAAAAAGTAAGTGGCCGACTCGGTAGCTCAGCTGGTAGAGCAATACACTTTTAATGTATGGGTCCTGGGTTCGAATCCCAGCCGGGTCACTTGAAGGACAAACCATAAAAATGGCTTGTCCTTTTTTATTTTTTGAGTTTGTTCATACTTACTTCCAGTATCTTAAATGTTCCCTGTAATATCTTCGCTCTGCCTCTGCTGTCTTTTTCTGTTGTACTGAAATCGGCTGTAGGAAGATATAGACGATGAGTCATTTTATTTAACGCAATGGTACGGGCTCCCTTTTTCGTTTCAATATTGGGAAAAGAGGTATATTGATAAGCATTCTCTTCACGAATGACCGAGATATTTCCTTCACCATTGGACGTATAAATCATATTGGTTTTTGTGTCGAATACCACACCGTCACAACCTTCACCAATAGGCAGTTTTTTAACAATTTTCCCTGTATTGGAATCTAAAATCACCAGCATTTTATCGCAAGTACTGAAAAGTCTGCTGGTTTTAAGGTCTATGGCCAGTCCGGAAGGTTCTTCTTCTTTATCTAATCCCCAATGATAGAGTATAGTGAACGTTTTGGCATCTATCACTACTATTTCATTTTTATCTTCAATATTGACAAATATTCTGCCTTTGTCATCACTCACGGCTGCTTCAGGTTTTCCGCCAACGTTTATGGTTTGTATTACAGTATCAGTGGAGGGATCAATAACGCTTAAATCATTACTTTTTCCGTTCCCAACAATTATTTTTTTTGTAAATGGTTCGTAGAATAGAGCATCGGGGTTTTGGCCGGTTGAGATTTCACCGATGATTTTATGGGTGATTGTATCAAAGACTTTTACTTTGTTCAGTTTGCCGCAAGAAATGTAACCTTTGCCTGTATCAGGGAGAAAAGCAATGCCATGAACACCATTGGTATCTGTAATTTCAGCAATGGGAGAGCCTGTTGCTGGATCAACAATATTGACACGGCTGCCATGACTGATATACAGTTGGGTGCTTTGAGGATTAAGGGATAAATAGTCCCATCCGCTGTCATTTCCTCCTATCTGAAATGTTTTGGTAACTTGCATTGATGAGCTCTTCTGCCCATAAGCGGCAATAGAAAATATAAGAGAGAACGCTATTACTGAGATGCTTTTTGCTTTCATAATTTTATTATTTTGATTTGAAAAGAATCGGTTAAAATTGTTTTACGAGACCAATTGTAAACTGTTTATTGTTGTATCCTGGAAACAGAAAGACCTGATGTTTGTGATTCTCACCAGTCCAGATCTTATCATAAAGCCAATAAGATAGAGTAGTAGAGAGAATCCCTATTCCAGCTCCTGCTGCAACATCACCGAGCCAGTGCTTATTGTTATACATTCTGAGAATCCCTGTTCCAGCAGCAACGGCATAACCTGCTACACCTATCCAGGGGGAAACATTCCAGTACTCTCTGCGAAGAAATTCGGCCGAAGCAAAGGCCAGAGCAGTATGCCCGGAAGGAAAAGACTGGTTGTTACTTCCGTCTGGTCTTTCCTGATGGGTTAATTTTTTTGTAGGAATAACAATGGCAGTAGAGATCCCAATGGACATGGCATATACAATCAATTCTTTTTTTACAGAACTTTCACCTTTTATTCCAAATGCCTGCAGTGCAAAAACAGTAGCGCCAGGTAGAAATTGTGTGTAATTATCTATGGTGGTGCGGAAAGTAGGATGGTCTTCTCTTATCTCATTTCGGGTATCAAAGTTTATTTTTTTGAACTGTTCTGTTGCTGTAGCCAAAGCACCATAGGTAATCAATACTCCAGGAATAATAAACTGCTTCGCTTTTAGTTTAAAAGGAGCTGGGGCAGAAATACTGTCTCGGATGATAGTGTTATTCATAGTGACGGCACTGTCTTTGGCTTTATTGAGGCTGTCATTTTGGGCGAGTATTGTGCCTGACAATAGGAGAAAAATTAAGAATTTCATTCTTCAGTTTGTTTTAGTTGAATTTTATTTAATAAAGTAGGGAAAACAATAAGCAGGAGTGGAAGGGCAACCAAAAAGCCACCAATCACAGCAATGGCTAAAGGTTGGTGCATCTGAGCACCAGTACCAATTCCCAAAGCAAGAGGCATTAAGGCTATAATAGCTCCCAAAGCAGTCATCAGTTTGGGACGGAGTCTTGTGCTGATGGCATATATAATAGCTTGCTCTTTAGTTTTGGATGCAAGACTTTCGTGAAACTGTAAATAGGTGAAAATTGCATTCTCTCCAATGATTCCTACCATCATAATCAAGCCGGTGTAGCTTCCTACATTCAATGGAGTATTGGTAATATATAAAAGCAGTATTCCTCCGGAAATACCCAATACGGAAATACATAGAATAAGAAAAGCCACCGTAATGTTTCGGAATAAGAAAAGCATGACAGAAAATACCAATAAGCAGGAAATTCCCAGGATAATCAAAAGTTCACTGAATGATTGCTGTTGCTCAGCATAAGCACCTCCATATACCACTGAATATCCAGCCGGAAGCTTGATCTTCTGTTCAATTTGTTTTTGAATTTCATTGATTGTTCCCCCAAGATCACCATTGTCCAGCCTGGCTGTTACGATTCCTAAAGTTTGAAGATCCTCCCTGCTTACTTCTGCTGAGCCACTGGTAATTCCAACGGTGGCTAATTCACTTAACGGCTTTAAAGTTCCATTGGGTAAAGAAATCATACTGTTGTTGATATCACTTAGAGACTGGTTGGTCTTACTGTTATATAATAGCCTGATAGGGGTGAACTGAACCTGATCGAAAATATTTCCTGTCACATTTCCATCGAGATTAGCCTGCAGCTGGCTTTGAAAATCAGGTAAAGGAATTTGATACTGAGCCAGAACAGATAATTTAGGAGTAACAATTATTGAAGGACCTGCAATTACAATCCCATCGAATACATCAGCAGTACCATTCACCTTTCCCACGATATCAGCTACTTTTTTAGAATAATTTTCAATAACCTTTTGATCAGTCCCAAAAATTTTGATCTCGATAGGTTGTACACTACTCATTAAATCACCCAACATATCCGAAATTACCTGTCCGAAATCTACCGTTAAAGGTAAACCAGAAGCTTCTATCTTCGCACGGATCTCATCTGTGACTTCGGCGGTGGTTTTATTGCGGTCCTTTTTTAGCTGAATCAGATAATCTCCCGTATTGGGTTCCGTAATAAAGAATCCCATCTGTGTGCCTGTTCTTCTGCTATAGGCTGTAACTTCAGGATTGGAAACTATTATTTTTTCCACTATTTTGAGTTCCCTGTCTGTCTCTTCCAGTGAAGTCCCTGGAGGAGATTTGTAGTCTAATACGATACTTCCTTCATCCATTTCTGGTAAAAAACCTGTGCTGATATTGGGTAAAATAAAACCAGTAACCAGGATAAGCAACAGGATAAATATATGGCTGAAGATAGGTTTACGGATAAAGAATTCTACCCATTTTCTCTCTTTTACATCGTGATGCTGAAGACTTTTTTCTCTTATTTTTCCTGAAGAAAGGAATAAGTATATCACAGGCAGCAATATCCAGGTGGCAAAGAAAGAACACACTAAAGTAATAATCATCGTGTCTGTCATTACCTTGAAATATGCTCCTGCCACTCCGCTCATCAGGATAAAAGGTAGAAATATGACAATGGTACTTAATGATGAGCCTACCATTGCTTTTAATAGATAGCTGATTGCTTTCTGTACCAATGTTTTGGAAGATTCTTCAGGATGTTCTTCATGGGTACGGTGTATTTGTTCCACTACCACAATAGCATCATCTATAATAAGCCCGATGGCTGCAGCAATTGCTCCTAAGGTCATGATATTGAAGGTCTGCCCTATAGTGTATAAAGCCAGCATGGTAAGGCTCAGGGTAATGGGAATGGTAATCAATATTACTGCACTTGCCTTCCAGGAACGGAGAAAAATAATAGCGACAATAATAGCTAATAGAAGTCCTATCCATAGGGAATCTGTTACACTTTTGATAGAGTCATTTACAAAATCAGCTTGTACATAATAAGGTTTCAGTACCACATCTTTGGTCAATGTTTTTTGCAGGTCGCTTATTTTGGCGTTCATCGCTTTGGTAAGATCCACTACATTGGCATTGGGCTGCTGGATAACGGCAATAAGGATGCTTTCTTTTCCGTTAGCATTCACCTTGATATATTGTTTGGCATTATGAATGGTAATTTCTGCGATATCACCTAATAAAACGATACGGTTTCCATTATTGCTGACCACAAGACTTTTCAGTTGGCTTTCATTTCGGATTTGTGCATCGGTGAGGGTGAGATAAAGGTATCTGAAATCCGAGGAATAACCATTTGATTTAATGAAATTCGTATTATTGATGGCCTGTTCAACATGGGCTGAGGTGATACCCAAACGGGCCATCATCTGCTGGTTCATCAGCACCCGAAATTCCTTATCCTGTCCGCCAATTACCCTGATTTCACTTACTCCGGGAACCTGAGAAAGAAATGGTTTGATGGTATACAGGGCAAGCTGTTTAAGGGCTATCGGATCTTTGGTGTCAGAATTTAAAGAATATCCTATTACTGGAAGAATAGAAGGGTTCATTTTCTCTACAGTAATGTTTGTTTCTGGAGGCAGTTGATTTCTAACCTCATTGATACTGCTTTCTACCTGTTGTTTTGCCAGATCTACATTAACATTCCAGGACATAAATGCCGAAATTTCACAGCTTCCCCGGTTGGTTGTACTTTTGAGAATCTGTAGGTCAGGAACTTTCTTTACAGCATTTTCCAATACCTTGGTTACTCCTACGGTCATTTGGCTAATAGGCTGTTGTCCCACATCTGCAATTATTTTTATCTTGGGGAAAGTAACCTGTGGAAATAAGGCAGATTGTATTTTAGTATACGAATAGGCGCCCCCTGTAAGAATTAGAAAAATCAGGATCAGAAGAGGACTTCTGTAGGTTACAAAGAATGACTTTTTCATCTGATTAATGCTTTTTAATTTTTACAGTAGCAGTATCACTTAACCCGAAGTTTCCGGAAGTAATAACCTTATCTTTTGTGGTAATGTTTCCTGATTTTATCTGAATATACTGATCTGTTTCTGTTCCTTTTACAACAGGTGTTTTGATGGCTGTCGTATCGTTGATCATTTTCATCACCCAAAAAGAAGACTGGGTTTCATCGCTCAGCACGGCCGTTTTAGGCACTGATAAGCCATAAGCCGTTGATTTTGATAAAGTAACCGTTCCGATTAAATTCTCAGGAATAGTACTGCTGTTGGCAATCTGCAAAAGAACCTTTACCGTTTGTGATACGGCGTCTACAGAAGGCATTACTTTGGCTACTTTTGCTGGCAGGCTATTTCCATCCGGTAATTTTACAGATAAAGAGTTTTGGGTTTTTATCAGTTGCAGATACTCATAAGGAACATCTACAACAAATCCAAAGCTGGATGCATCCGTAATAGTGGCAAGAATTTCACCATCCTGTACATAATCTCCAATTTGATGATTTAACATGACAACGTATCCTGTTGCCGGGCTAACAACCGTTGTGGTGCCGCTAAATCTAAAAGATTTGTCCAGCTTGTTGATGGTGTTTCCGAGTGCACGAGCTTCTTTGGTTTGCAGTCCGAATAGCACAGAGCCTCTGCTGATCCGGTCGCCAAGTCTAATTGTCATATGAGTAATATAGCCTGTGCTGTTGGCTTTTGCATCTGATTTCAACAGATAGGTTGCAGTGGCATTCAGCGTAATAGTATTGCTAAGCCTGATGGTATCTGAAGGATAAGCAACATTGACTTCTGTTTTAGGTTTCATCTCCGGTTTTGCCTCTTCTGCAGCCACAGTAACGTTTTTCTTACAGCTGAATGTGAAAACGCTCACTAATAGTAGATAAAATAACTTCTTCATGGCTATTGAATAATTAAATATTGCATTTGGTTCTGTAAATTGAATAAAGTAGCATGGTACTGGATAATATTGCCTCTAAGACTCAGTAAATTATTGATTGATAAAATAAAGTCTACCATTCTTACATCTCCCGTTGGCAGCTGCTTAGCATTGGCTTCTACCAATGTTCTGGCATAGTTGATCTGCTCGTTGGCGGTTCCTATCATTTTATAGTATTGCTCCATTTGATTTTGGATCTGAAAAATCTGTTGCTGGTACTGTCTTTCTGTTTGTTCTATATATTTTTGACGGGTCTGCAAAGCCAGTTGATTCTGTTGCAGAAGCATTTTCTTCTGATGACCGTCGTATATTGGAATAGAAACTCCCAAACCAATCCCCAGTCCGAAATTTTTATAAGGTGTTTGAGCAAAAGAGGTTTGATATCCACCATCGGAAAATGCAGTGATTTTTGGCTTGTAGTTGTATTTTATAATCTCACTGTCATTGGCAATTTTCAGACTGTCAGCTTTGAAAGCCTGGGAATACATACTTTCTTTAAAATCAATGGGATTCAGTGTTTTATCAATATTGGGAGCAGGTAAAAAAGGGAATTGAGTATCTATAATGCCACATAAATAATTAAGCAAAGCATAGTTACTTTGCCACTCGGCCTGCTGCTGTTGTAAAGTAAGTTCGTTTTGTTGTAGGGTGACTTTAAAGGTCAGATAGTCAGTTTGTTTAAAAACAGAAGATTGAGTGAGTTTTTTAAGGAGCAAATCTTCGTGGTTGAGTAGATTGATAATTTCCTTGCTTAATTCATAGCGCTGCTGACTGGTATAGGTGGCGATGTATTGATCTGTTATCTGTTTATTCAGCGTTTGAATGCTGATGTTTTTCTGTGCCAGAATTTGTGCAATGTTAGCGTCATAAGCTTTTAGTCTTGTATCAAGATTATTTCGGCTTATAAATTCTTTAGCAACTCTTACTCCTGCAAATAAAGATTGCCCGTTCGTTAAGACATTGTCATATCCCCAACCTCTTATGTTGGGTGAATATCCCGCATTAGCTTCTCCTGCAACGATAAAGCCATAGGTTGCTCTTAATTTTAGACTGTCAATTTTATTAGACATCACCTGATTATTGTAATCATTGAGCAAAGGACTGTTGGCTTGTGCCTGAGTAATGAAGTAGGAAAGAGCATGCCCCGTCTGTGCCTCTAATGAAAGAGAAAGCAATAAGGTTATCAGAACTAAAAAACATCGAACCGGATATGTATAAGGAATGTTCATAAGACTATTTCGAATTCTTAGATCAAAGATGAAACTCAATTCTGTTGAGATTCTGAATTTTTCAACTGAATTGTTTTTTTATGAATAAATAAGCATTAAAAAAACCGACTGTCTTCAGCCGGTCTCTTATCAATATTTCATTTCTCTAAGAAGTTAATCTTTTTGTAGTCTGATAAAATTGCCTTTAGGATCAAATAGGGCATCACCGGATTTTACTTCGGCTTCATAAAGAATAGAGCCATCTGCTTTTGTGATCTTGGCAGCTTCCTTTATAGTTCCCAGCTGATGCTTGCTGATGTATTGGGAAACCTGTGCAGGTAGTTGGCTTAATGCAATAGCTATTTCAGCTTCCTCTAATGCTCCTGCGGATGAGTAAAGTTCACTTATTTTATTTCTGTTTTGCTTATAACCAGCTTCGTATTTGTCTCCTTCTTTTTCCCATTTAGCTTTAATATTGGGATGGTTTTTCTGAAAAGCTTTCTCTACAGCTAAAGGAATTTTACTACTTTCTTTCTTCTGCTGCGCGAATACTATTGTGCTGAATCCTGTTGTAAGTAAAAGCGCTAAAATTGTTATTCTCATATTACATTTTTTAATTAATGATGTAAAAGTGAACAGACATTCTGAAGAGATACTGAATTTTTTAGAATAAGTAGAAATTAATTGAAAATAATGGTGAAAATATGCTGGCTTTTATCAAAATGATATTGAATTTTGAAATGATACAGATCACATATTTTCTGGCTCATTTCAAGCCCAAGTCCAATACTATTGGTGTTTTCTGATTGTTTTTTAAACCTCTGAAACAAGTCTTTTTCATTCAGCTTTTTCTTACCGTAATTCGCAATAACAAGGGATTGCTGTACTGTTTTTACAGAAATCAGATATCCATTTTCTGAGTGTCTTATAGCATTAGATAGTATATTTCCAATTAAAATATCAATAAGAATAGGATTGGCTGTAATCTCAATTTCATTGTTTAACAAGATTTCCCATTGAAGATTCTTTTGTTGTGCGGGCTCTTCATATTGGTTAAGTAATTTCTGAACCTTATTATTTACAAACAGTTTTTCTGTGTTTGGAAACTGATTATTTTCAATTTTAGTTAGCAGTAGTAAAGTTCGGTTAAGGCGCTGCATCTTGTTTCCTGCTAAGGAAATTTCTTCAATCAGTTCAGCCTGTTCCTGGGAAATGGGAGAGGTTTGCATCAGTAATTCCACTTTGCCCTGCATGACCGCTATAGGGGTTTGCAGTTCATGGGACGCATTTTCGGTAAATTCTTTCTGTGTTTTATAAAGTTTTTGATTGCGTTTTGTCAATTCCTTAATCGAGTTTCCTAAGTTTTTAAATTCTTCAATATTGGTGGGCATAAACTGATAGTCATCATCACTATCTACCCGGTATACCTTCAGTTTACTCACAATATCATTGAAAGGTTTCCACAATTTTTTTGAAAGCTGAAGATTAATGACCATCAGACCTGTCAATAACAAAACAACCAATCCTAGCTGAAGCAATAGAATGCTATTGAGTAAATCTTCGTCTTCTATCATAGATTTCTGAATCCTTATTTCATAGGGTTTCCCATTAACAAGTGTATTGGAAACCAAAATCCGATGCATAACTATTTCATTATCATCAGGGATGAAAACAGGTCGGCTATATAGTGAGTCAAAAGTTTTAGAAGTATTGGATGGGCGGACAAGAATACTGTTTTCAAAGGAAGTAAAATTATCAGGGTTTGTTGTTTTTAATTTTTTTTCTATCCAGTTCTTTTGGTGATTTATGTTTTCATCCAGACTTTTCAGCATCAGGTATTGCAGGGAGAAATAAAATACGGGAATGGCTATTAATAGGATAAAAATAGCATAGATTACATAGCGACGGGATATGTAGTTAATTAATTTCATTTAATATTCAAATTTATATCCCATTCCGTAAATAGATTTTAAATAATCATTGCAGCCAACAGCTGTGAGTTTCTTTTTCATATTTTTTATATGAGCATAAATGAAGTCATAATTATCATATACATCTGCATTTTCGCCAGAAAGGTGTTCTGCAATGGCTGTCTTGGAAAGAACTCTATTTTTATTAATGGTAAAATAGAGTAGTAAGTCGTATTCCGTTTTCGTAAGATCAACCTTTTGGTTATTGGCAGTTACCGTTTTCGCAAGCGTGTCAATAGTGATTTCATGAAATACCAGGATATTATCACCATTAAATCTCCGGCGGCGTATTACAGCAGCTATTCGTGCACTTAGTTCAGATAAATGAAAAGGTTTTGGAATATAATCATCAGCTCCCAATTGTAATCCCGCTATTTTATCATCAATGGAATCTTTGGCAGAGATAATGATGACACCATCTGTTTTATGATCCTCTTTTAATATCTTTAGAACGCTCAGTCCATTACCGTCAGGTAATGAAATGTCAAGAAGAATACAGTCATAGTCATAAGAATCAATTTTTTCAACAGCAGTATTGATATTAGGAGCAACTTCACAAAGGTAGTTCTCCTGCCCTAAATAGGTAATGATACTTTTGCTCAGTGCAGCTTCGTCTTCAATGACCAGTATTTTCATACAATTGTTTTATTCAAAATTAGAATTAAAATCTGAATGAATTCTGAATTTTTAATATAAGATAGATCAAAAAGGTCTAGAATTCTGTAATCTTAAGGAAATAAGGATAGAATAGTCCATGGGTTCTTTTTATCCCTTTATAGAGTTTTTACAATCATAAATACTGAGTAAATTGAATTCTGCTGGCAAAACAATATTCCTCTGTCATAGCTTTCAGTGGGGTATAGCTGTATCTTTACAGTCAAATTACAGAGTATATGAAATTCATTCATCAGATTGATCCGTCAAAATTTATTTTTTTTGAACTTTCTCATGCTCCGGCTAATTATCTGCACCGTTCACAGCGAGCCCATTTTTTTGAGATTATCTGGATGAAAGATTACAAAAGAGGAGAGGATCATAGCAATGAAGAAGGAGGTTATATATACTTTATTCCTCCGTATCGTAGTACAAAACCGGCGGTGGAAGATAAGAATGCTTGTATAATAGCTTTTGATAGAGAATATTTGGAGGAAGATAACCAGGAATATGCCCTGGATGTTTTCAATCTTTTCAATATGCATGGCCAGCTTAGTGGTTTTACAATAGACCGTAATACTGCAGAAACTTTACAGCACCTCACATTATTGATAGAGAAAGAATATAATAATCCGATGGGAACCTATTTGGCTTTAAAAGCACTCTTGAAAGTTCTCTTACTGAATCTCATCCGCATCAACCAACATTATTTTTTGCATCAGGATCTCAATCAGAAACGGGTTTATCAATTCATTATGTTGATGGATAAACATTATAAAACAGAACGTAAAGCTGACTTTTATTCTAACAAAATGGGAATCAGTGAAAAACGGATTAATCAGATTCTGAAAGAAAAAATGGATCGTACACTTACACAGCTGCTCCATGAAAGAGTAATTGTAGAGGCTAAAAGAATGCTTGTTTCCTGTGAATTGACCATCAAAGAAATTGCCTATCATTTGAATTTTGATGATCCTGCCTATTTCTCCCGGTTTTATAAAAAACATACAGGCCATACACCAGAGGATTTTAAAAATCAAATTACGGGTGTGTGACATTGAAAAGGCTTATGTTTTTCTCATATTTCCAGATTGTGCTATTGGATTGGAAAATAATACAAGTAAACTTAGGGGTGTCCGATTTAATTTTGTTTCAGGATTCAAAGCCCAACAGTTGAAGAGTTATTTTATAAATCTAAAAAATAATTGAATTATGGAACTTACGAAAGAAGTGGAACAACTTATGTTTAAGAATATCGACAGCCTTTTATCTCCAAAACCTATGTCCCTGGAAGCAGGTATCAAAAGATTGGAAAACGGAATGCTGCACGTAGCGATGAGAAATGTGATGCCCAACTGTAAAGGGAAGATGCTGGATTGGTGGTTTACCTATTTTGAAACAACTGCAGACCTGAAGTTATGGCATCCACATGATCATGTGCTACATAGCGGCTGGGACAGCAAATGGATCAAGAATGAAAACTATATCGGAGCTACCATACATGCCACAGAATCATTGGGAGAAATACCTCCTGTGCCGGCAGTGATTAAGTTTCATCATCCTGCAGAAATTTTTAAGCCTGAAATTTTGGAGCAGGCATATACAAATAAAGACGTAAGTGCAGTTGTATATGCCAGAATCGGTTTTGGAGAAAATACTCCTACTGATCGCAATGGAGATCCTATGGATGGATATATGTTTCATGTTGTAAGAGATACGCCACAGGGATGTACGCTGAGAAGTCACTTTTTTCTGGGTGCGTCAAGTGCCGGAAGTAATAATCCATTACCGGATGAGATAGGGTTTGGATTGATGGAACATTGCTACTGTGAATTTACGTATCTGGCACAAGTTCTTCCTTCTCTTTATTATGCTGAGAATACAAGAGGTGATAAAGCTCCTTTTCTTTGGTAAATTCTATAATGATAGGGCAATTCAATATTTTTTTAATTTTTAAGAAAATTAATTTAAAATATGTTTAAAAGGTCTGCTGGTGTTTTGTTGATCGCAAATTATTTAATAAACAGATGTTTATAAACTGGAAATAATAATTTCTGTTTTGATTAATGGATATGGCCTGCCATTTTTTTGGTTTTGCACCTATTTTTTTAAGTAAAAATGTAGAGGAAAATTTGGATTTAGTAAAAATGTTTCTATCTTTGCAGTCCCTTAAACAAAGGGATTTACTGAAAAAAAGTAAGTGGCCGACTCGGTAGCTCAGCTGGTAGAGCAATACACTTTTAATGTATGGGTCCTGGGTTCGAATCCCAGCCGGGTCACTTCATATGGACAAATCATTTCTTAATGGTTTGTCCTTTTTTTATTTGAAACAGATGTTGTAATTAGAGGGAATATTATTAAACAGATCTGGTGATATATAATTATTTAAAATCTTCAACCAGAGAGAAAAGCAATACTAATTAATAGGGTCATGAGATGCTCTGGCTGAAGAAAAGTAAATATGTTGTAAGAAGCTGATCTCTTTGAAGTGGAAGTGGAATTATGAAATTACTTCTGCTAAACTATTATTTAATGATACAGTTGTCTAAATAATGGATACGTCATAGATACATCACGGATACATCATTCCATAGATAATAATAAAATTTATGAGAGTTATTAGGGCTTTTCTGAAAAGAATGGATAACTGAAATACTTTAGCTTTCAATGGTAATCAATTCTTTTAGCTAAACTTTGTTGTTGATTTCCATAACTCATTAAAGTTTTCTGAAAAACAGATATAAATCGATATTTGAGGGGATATTTAATTTCTTTCTGAGACGGTTTTTTTTCGTCTGTACGGATCGATGTTGCATAAAAGTATTACAGGCTATTTCTTTTGAAGACAGGCCTAACCATATCATAGCACACAATGAAAGTTCTGATTTTGATATATTGGGATTCAGCAATCGAATTTTTTTTACCAGCTCAGGATGTACTTCCTTAAATTTAGAGATAAAGAGCGTATTATTTTCCTGAGCGAGTTTAATAAGATCATTATTTACTCCATTGGTTGTAATAGATTCCGGTTTGTCTTTTATATTTTCAACAGCTTTATGTTTGGAGGTGAAAAGAAAGTTTTTTCTATATTTGAACAGACTGAAAAAAAAGACTGAAACAGCAAGACATACAATAATTAAATTATATATATGGACTGTTTTTTTTGTTTTTGCCTGTAACGTTTGTTTGTTCATAGCCTTCTCTGCCGATAAATTTATACTTTGATTCCATTCATGGCTTAAACTGTCTTTTAGATTAGTATATTTTTGAAGGTATATACGCTCCTTATTTTTATCCTTTAAATGTTCATAGGTTTCTGCTATTGTTTTATAAAGAAGTGGTATGGTATAAATTTGTTTTGTTTTTTCTAATATTTCAACAGATTTTTTATAATATTCAAGGGCCTTTTCGTACTCTTTATTTTGTGAGTAATAATTGCCGCCATAATAATAGGTCATTCCCCTTTGTATATTCCAGTATTCAATTTTTTCTAACATGAGGAGAGCCTGATTAAAATAATAAGAAGACGAATCAGGTGCTGTTTTTTGCTTTGAATAATAATTAGCAATAAGACATTTGATAACAGGGCTTGGTTTTATTTTTAGCGCTTTATGTAGGTATATCAGAGAAGAATCAGGGGTTTTGTTATAAAGAAATTCAGCTCTGCTTGCATAGATGCTGGATAATTTTTTTTTCTCAGCAGGTTCTGTGATCTTTCTGCCAAAATATATAGCCATAGAATTATATTGTAATGCTTTAGAGTCAAGCCCAATAACATAATTAAACTGTCCATACTCCTGATATAATTTACTGTATAAATAAAAACTGTTACTATTTTTAATTTTCTTTTCTGCGAGTTGCAGATATTGTAAACTGGTATTGTACGCCCCTAATGTTCCATAAATAGTCCCAATATTAATATACCCTAAAACCTCTCCTTTAAGATAATTTTGCTGTTTGCTTACGTTGATAAATTTCTCGTTTAAAAATAGGAGTTCTTTATTCTTGCCTAGTAACCGTAATTTTTCATTTTCATTGATTAAAATGCTGTCTATATCTGAGTGCAAATAATTTTGAGAGTATATACAGCTAAAAAAAGATAGACATGTAACATAAGCTATTTTAGTCGGAAATAATTTATAGTTTGTTGGGAACATATTGGCTTTTAACATATCAAAATGGTTCTGTTTAATAATTTTTAATAATTGCACTTATCTTTAAAAAAGTTATTTCGGATAATAGCCTTTTTAAAGAGTATTTATTTAATCTTTATCAGCTGGATTTGGGCTTCTTGGTTTAAGTATTCAAAATTTGTTACTCCACCTTTCTTATATTCCCAGTTATGAAATTAATAGTTATAGTAAACCAACAAACTCATCATATGTTCGGATGATTAAAACTTTATGTTGATTTCTAGAAATTAAATATTAAATCTATTTAAGTAAAATGAATTATGAGTACGAATTCCTACTTGAGGATAAATCAACATTATACTATTAAGTTATATTGAAAAATTATGTTTTTATCCCTTTAAAATCTAGTGTAAAAATACACAATAAAGATTTTTTTCAAGAAAATTATAGTACATCATTGGCATATCATTTCATTGTTTTGATTTAAAAAAAAATAGGCATAATGAAAAAAAATTAGGTAATATATTTTTTTGATTGTGAACTTGTTCTCTTTGTTAATTACTTGTAAATGTGTTTGTTAATTTGGTTTTAAGATAGCCTAATACGCTTGATGTATGTTTGATGTACGTTTGGTGTATATTGAAAAAGCTCAATTGTTTCGTCTGTGTTTGTGATTGAACACCGTGTATTTATGATGGGTTGTGATTTTTGAATAGAATGTATTTTGGGTGTATGTTGTTTTGTTTTTCATTGGGTGTTAATTGTATTTTATCCTGATAAACAACTGTCATTTCCATCCCCAAATCTTTATTCTGGAAAATCTCTTTTAATTAAAATAATGTCAAAACATTGTCAACTGTTTAAATAGAAAAAATGAAAAAAACAGTATTGTTCTCAATCGATTTTCTTGCTTCTTTATGTGTTTACAACTGAGTGTTAATATAGCAGCTCCTATTAAAACTCTTGATGTGGATGGGGAAGTTAGGCTCAGGCTTTTTCCAAATGTTCAGAATATTCTAATGAGGTTAGCAATGTTGCTTTTGATGATATTCCTATTTATTATCCTGATGTAGGTCTATTTGTTATTTATACTATAAAGTAAAGCAGACTAACTTTAAAAAGATACATCTAACAAAAAGTGCTATTGTATGTGTCTGGTATTTAATAGTTTTGCATGTTTGGTGTATTTTTGATGTATGTGTTTTTAGAGCTTGGGTTGTTATTTTTTTTGCAAATTTGTATAAAGCTAAATCGTAAAAGTATACACTCAAATGATTGTGGAAAATAGTATTCATAAACAGTTAAAAAAATTGTCTGAAGGATTCGTTTTTTTAATTTAATCTCTCTAAAAGCCATTAATGAAAAAAAAACTTATTCTTTTAATTTCCAGTTATATTATTTGGTCTTGCAGCGCACAGACAGAAACTAATACATTCACTATACATTCTTCCCTTATATTCTACAAAATAGCAGACAATTATTTTGTTAAAAATAATTATGACAGTAAAGAGTTTACTGAAAAGGTAATATCAACAGAAAACGAATTCAATCAAATTTTTGATAGGGCTTCTATTATGGGAGAAAAGGGAAAACCAACTCCCGGTGACTTTTCAAAAGAAAATGTAATGGTCTTACTACATCCTGCAACGAATAGATCCGTTGAACTCATTCCTTTAAAACTTGAAAGAAATGAGGAGGATCAAACAGTTTGTTATTACAAAGTAAGAATAGGAGAGCAAAAAGGTTTTGAAAGAAAACCCAAGCTGATAATTATTGTAAATAAGGATATAGACAAAGTCCTTTTTAAAAAGGTTGAATCGTAATCGTAATATTATTTATGTGTGTTTTCAAACCGAAAAACCTTACGCCAACTTCCTAATAATATTTCTCATCATGTATTGTTCAGCAAACATTAATAAAGCGTTATATTGTCTTCTTTTTGTCTTTTGTTTTACAAGGCTATTTTCTCAGAAGTATACTTTAAGGCAGCTTGATACTCTTTTGATCAGGAAGAATGAAGAACTTCGTACCAAAATATCAAACAAGGATTTGATCCTTTGGAATGAAAATCTTGTAAAAATCTCAATTGAAAATAATTATCCTAAAGGAGAAGCCTGGGGATATGCCAATATTGCCAATAGGTTGTGGCTCATAGGAGATTTCAAAAAAAGTTTGGATTATTTAAATAAAGCGGTAGAAAAATCTAAGAATATTAATGATGATTTTCTTGAAGGTAAGATTAATCAGGAATTTGCCCAGGTTTATAGTGCGATGAAGCTTAGTAAATTAGCTCTGGATTATAATTTGAAAGCGATGAAGTATGCTTTGAAACTCAAAAAAGATAATCAGGACTGTCGTTTTTTTTTAAGATATGTATACTCTACCCGGGCCTCTTATTTGGCTGAACCTTATCAGGCTGATTCTTCTCTTATTTATCTGAAGAAAGCTGTAAGGATAGAAGCAAACCCTTTGGATGTAGCGCATATAGCAAGATATTATATTTGGGATAATAAAAATATGGATTCTGCAAACTATTATTTTAAAAAATCCTTTATTCTTTTAGAATTTAAAAAATTTAAGCATAACAAGTACCAAAGAGCAGTAGTTTTACATAATTATGGAGAATTCCTGGAAACTCAAAATAAGAATAGTGAGGCCATTGATACTTGTAAAGCGTCATTAAGATTGGCAAAAGAAGTTGACAGACCTAAATTGATTCTCAATAACTTTCAATTATTAGCCGACCTTTACAAAAAGATCCATGAACTGGATCTTGAAAATGAATATTTAAATAAGGCAACTTCATTGAAAGATAGTCTGGATAATAACCAGAATAAAGCTGTTATTCTGGCCATTGATAGCATGGAAAAGAAAGAACTTGATGAAAAGAGAAAAACTCAAAATAATGCTTTATTATATGGAAGCATCTCTGTAATAGTAATTTTCCTGTTATGTACTTATTTCTATCTGCAAATCAAAAAAAAGAAGGCCAAGCTTATACAAAGTAATGAGATAATTATTCAAAAAGAAGAGGAAACAATAGATTTAAAAAGAAAACTTAGTGAAAACCACGAAACTATAATTCAACTTGCCAGGGATAATAGTATTGGTTTTTTAGCAAAATTTCAAGAAGCATATCCGGAAGTATGCCAGAAACTTCAGATGGTTAATGCCAAACTTACTAAATCTGATTTATCATTTTGTGCCATGATATGGCTTGGATTTTCTTCAAAAGAAATTGCACAATGTACTTCTATGGAACATAGATCTGTACAGACAAAAAAATATAGAATACGTAAAAAACTAAACATTGATACTGAAACAGATTTGTATTATTTCATCAGATCAATATCCCAATTTTAAGGTAATGATAATGAATGGAATCGATCCTGCATGTTAATCTATATTGTGGTTCATAAAGACCCAAATACAAATGATAAACATTGCTTTAAGGGATCCAAAATGAATTTAATAGACTATATAATACTTCAAAGCAGATTAGAAACACACTATTTTGTAACTTGAGCTCATAGTATAAACAATGAGCTTTACCTTTTAATTTAACGGTGAAATTATGACTATTAATTAGGGGTGAACCTTAGTTTAGATACTTCATATACATCTTCTAGTGATTCTTCAAAGATCATTTTGCCAGCTCTAAGCTAAGTATTCTAATAAAGGGTTTGGCCTCCGATTGTATTGTTCATCTGTTTCTTGATCTATAATTTAATTATTCTGTTGTTCACGATTGTTTTAATTGTTTGCTATTCAGTGTGTTTTGTTTTTATAGTTGGTGTTTTGGCTAAAGCATTAAAACTTAGTTCTTGCTTTTCTGGGGGCAATTTTGTAGGATTGAGACGGATATTTAATTACAAACTCAGTAAACTATGGAAGCTTTTTTGTCTTAGAAACTCTACAGTGGCTTTTGGTGTTGATTATAAATGATGTATGTGTGATGTATGGCATATGTTGCATGCTGTATTCATGTTGTATCCGCCTGGTTGTAGGCCATACAGGTACGATTTACTTTTGTAACCTTAATTAATTTAAATCAATATTTATGAAAAAAATTATTTTAGTAGGTTATGTTCTGTGTTCTGCTATGGCTAGTTCTCAGGTGGGTATTAATACCGCAACTCCTACTAATACCCTCGATGTTAATGGTACCACAAGAATCCGGGATCTAACCTTATTAACCAGTCCTACAATTTCAGCTCTGTATGCTGATCAAAATGGTGTTTTAGGTACAGCTAATATTACTCCCCAATCTCAGGTGGCTTTTTATACAACTGCCAGTACGATGTCTTATAATGCAGCAAATTATAATACCGGAGCTACTCAAATCGTTCAGATACAATCTTCTCATGCGGTACTGAATACTATTGGAACTACAGTTTCCACTATTGGGCAGGTTACTATTGGCCAAACAGGGAATTATATGTTGTCCGGATCTGTAGCTCCTTCTCTTACAATAAACAATGATGGAGACGGATATGCTTATATGGCTGTTAATCTTGAAGTCAGCACTGATGGAGGATCATCCTGGACATCTGTAACTGGAGGCCGTCCAATGTTTCCCAGAGTGGGAGTTGGGGTCACAAGAATTTATTCTTTCACAATGGCTCCTGTAATTAAATCTTTGAATGCAGGAAATCTGATCAGAGTGATCTTTTATAGGACTAAAGATGGAGGAGGTACTCTACAAGGATCTTCTATGAGTTCAATAGATCTTAGTTTTGGTTATGGTTCGCCCACCTATACATTAAGTCTTAACAAATTATAAATTACCAATGTTGTATATTAATTATTTATATGATGAATAAAATTTTTTAAATCAAATGAAAGTTTATTGGTTTTATTTATAGATGTAGTGAACTACAGCAGTAGGGGTGCAATTGAAGAATTGCATCTCTTTTCATTTTAGAAACCTTCAGTTATTAATTACAATTATTATTGAATCTGTTTAATAAACAGGTATTTATAAATGGAGAATTGTGATTAGAATTTTTGTTCATTACTATCGTCTGCCATTTTTTTGTTTTGCACCTTTTTTTTGAATAAAAATGTGGAGAAAAATTTGGATTTAGTGAAAATGTTTCTATCTTTGCAGTCCCTTAAACAAAGGGATTTACTGAAAAAAGTAAGTGGCCGACTCGGTAGCTCAGCTGGTAGAGCAATACACTTTTAATGTATGGGTCCTGGGTTCGAATCCCAGCCGGGTCACTTCATATGGACAAATCATTTTTTATAATGGTTTGTCCATTTTTTTGTTCATAATTTATTATTTTTTCTCCATGGAAATACAAGTTCAAGGAGGTGTCTGAGGTTAATGATTTAAAAGAAAAGCATTTAATTGACCTACTACATTTTCCCAAAGCCTGTCTTTCATATTTTTTTTGAAAAAACCAAAGTGGTCAATTCTCTTCAGTCCTAATTCTGAAGGAACTAACTTCGTGAAAGTAATTTCTTCTTTACTGTGAATATGTTCCCAATAAGATTCTGTATTTTTCTGACTTGATATAGTGTCGTCTATGGTCCAATATAAATGAACAGGGAATGTATAATTCCTGAAATGCCCAACCGGAACTGTTTTGCCATAAAACTTAGCATCGAAGAAGTAATTTTTCTTTTCCAACCAGCTGCGCCATTCATACACTACATTTTTAGGCAGGTTTTCCATTAATCCAAAGGTTTTAGCTTTTACATATCCTGTCATTAAAATACTTATAGGGGCAAAAAGGTAAAAGTAAAAATAAGCTTTCATTCTGTAAGACAGTGGCATATTCATATAATAGCCGGCTGATACGGCGAAATTGATCATTCCTTTTACATTATCCAGATTTTTCATAAATCCGATTTGCTGCCCGCCAGCACTATGCCCAACAATGATAAACGGAAGTTCAGGAAATCTTTCGTTCAGAAAGTCCTTGATAGCAGGCATATCTCTTACTCCATAATCTGAAAATTTAAATTCACAGGTCTTTAAATTTCCGGAAAAAGAATCTCCGCTTCCCCTGTAATCCCAAAGACAGCATAGGAAATCATTTTCAGCAAGATAGGTAAGAAATGACAGGTAAAATTCTTTCTTTGTTCCTGTACCACCGTTAAACTGGATTACAGCTTTTGGCTGATCCGGAATAAGGAGAATTCCTTTAAGCGGTATTCCGTCTTCACATATAGTTTCAAAGCTTTCCGTTTTCATGTTGTATTTAACTTAAAAATCAAGGGCTGTCATTAAGATTTTTTACAAGGATCTGGTCTTAATGCAGAATTACATCTCTTTTTCAGGTTAAATTTAGCAAATGCAGGAATTCATTTATAATATTTAACTATGCAGTACGTACTAGGTTTCTAAACGAAGTTTTTTGAATGGTTGGAAATTTTTATTCAGACCTGATATTTCATGGTGATGTTGCTGATATTTTCAGTTGTGGGAGATTTTATTTCCAGAAATCCCGCTTTTTTATATAGTTTATAAGCTTTGTCATTTCCCGGAGTAACTTCTAAAAGAATTTCAATGCCATGATATGTATGAGAGGCTTCCTCAATAACTGCTTCAAGCAATCCCTGTCCAATATTTTTTCCCTGAAATTCATTTTTAACATACATTTGATAAATATTTCCGGTATTGTCCTCACCCTTCACAAAGCTGCAGATCCCTATAAGTTCTTCATCTGTAAAAGCTCCAAATACAAATTTTTCTTTGGTCTGCTCTTCAATATGGCTTTCCATTGGAAATTTTTCAATTTTCAGGGCTTCCTGATAGTTTGCTCCAAATGAATCGGGGAATTTTTCCAGACTTTCCAACCGGATGGTTCTGTAGATTTTACTTTCTTCAGGAAGAAGTTTTCGAAAGTTAATATTTTTCATGGTTATCTTATTTGTCATTTTCATTTATATCCAATACAAAGGTGTGGATTATTTTAGCTTCCTCTTAAATTTATCACTGAATTTTAATTAATTTCATTAAAATTTGTAAACCTGCTGATCAATCTGTAACAAATTTCTTTTTAGATAGTCTTATTAAAAACAAAACATATACTTTTGATCAGAAATACTTACCTAAGTAGGTCAGTAAATTTTAAAAAAGTATTCGTTTAAGGGGAAAATCACATTGTTTTATTTGAATGTTACATTTTTGCAAAATAACCTGTTTATTTCATAATGAACATGATAAAATATGTATATTTATAACACATATTGGGGAATAATACTGAAATAACGGTAGATAATTATCAACTTATTTGTAAGAAAATGAATAGGTAGATATCTGGATATATAAGGAAAAGTGGTGGTGATGGGAAAAATTAACTGGTTCATTTTTAAAAATAAAAAGACATATCCGAAGGGTATAAAGAATATAATAACCTTTAGTATCTGCATGGGGTTATTTCTGTGTCTATTTTCATGTCATAGCGAATCCCATACTACTGAAAGAGAAGATTTTGATGTTTCCTTATTGACTCAAAGTTCTGAACTTCAGTTGTCTGGTGGATATGAAGCCTTTGCCCAGCTTAATAAAAAATATCTGAAAAAGGCAGTCAAAATGAGGTATCCAGCAGGGAAAGGGCTCTGCTATCTGAATATGGCAAGTGTCAATGTCTCAGCTGGAAATTATGAAAAAGCCCGATTTTTTTTCAATAAAGCAGAAAAAGATCTGATACCTTCTGAAAATGCATATCATAAAGCGACTTTCTATGATGATTACAGCCTGTATTATTCTCATCTTAAAATATATGATAAGGCTATAGCGTGTAATAATAAAGCATTTTATTATTTTAAACAGGTAAAAAAAACAAAACTCACTGATAAGCTTCTTCCAAGACTTTATGTAAACAAGGCTATTTATTATGCATGGAAGGGATGGTTTGGGACATCTTTAAAATGTTTTACAAAAGCCAATGTGCTGGAAAATTCAGCGTATACCAATTGTATGATGGCACAGTATTATTTATTTACCCATAAGCCTGATTCTGCAGGAATATATATTGCCAGGGCAGATGAAAAAATGCTTAGTCAGAAAACAACAGATGTGGAGTCACTTTGGGTGTATTACACCATGGGATATTATTATAATGATGTTGATAATAGTGAACAGGCAGAAAAAGCGCTTAAAAAAGCACTGGAAATCAATATAAAAACAAGACGCACTTACTCCTCCCATATAAAAGAGGTTTATAAGGCTCTTGCAGAATTATACAAGAAAAAAAATGATGGTGGAAAGGCCTATTTTTATCTGAAGAAATATATGGAAGAGGAAGGAAGATCTGATGCTGCACGATTCGCTGCAATGAATAAAACGACTGAAGATTTTATTTCAGAAGTAAAACAGGAATCAGATTGGCATAAAAATGATCTTCCGCTATTTATCGCGCTGTCAATCACCGTTCTTACCGTTTCAGGAGTATATGTCAGGAAGATGATTGGCGGATTACGAAAGAAGAAGAATACTTTAAAAGAGCAAACCGATGCATTGAAAAATCATGTCCAGACAAAGCAGCGGGAAGAAGTGATTGAACTTGCTAGAAGGAATGACTCTTCTTTCTTGTTGAAATTCAAAGAATTGTATCCCGGATTTATAAAAAACCTTTTGGAAATCAATCCGGATCTTGAAAATTCAGAGCTTGCTTTCTGCGCCATGTTGAAATTACGTTTTTCTTCTAAGGAGATTGCGGATTATACTTTTGTACAGCACAAATCTGTTCAGCAAAAAAAATACAGGATAAGAAAAAGACTGAATATTCCCGGAGAAACAGATATTTATGACTTTTTTGAAACGTTAACAGAATAAAAAATATATCACAATAAAAGCAGCAGGATTCTGTTTTATGAAAAGATTTTATTGTTGATTTTATCAGAAAAAATCATTGAAAATTTTTAAAATATGAAAACCATTATTCTGAGAGATCATTGTTTAATCATAATTAATACAGGGATTTAGCTTAAATAGAGAAACTTATGATGCGTATTTTTCTTTCTGTTTTACTTTTTGTTTTAGTTTCGTGCCATTCTCATTCAAAGAAAGAGGCTGAAAAGAGATTTGATGTCTCTTTGCTTAAGCAGAATGAGAAATTCAGGCTTTCAGGAGCGTATGATTCATTGATTACGCTTAATAAAAAATATTATGATCAGGCTAATAAAATGAATTATGCAGAAGGGAAGGCGCTATGCTTTATCAATCTGGCTGAGCTTAATATTTCACTGGAAAATTTTCAGAAGTCGCAGATTCTTTTTGATAATGCAAAAGAGATCCTGGATGGTTCAGAGGATAATATCCACAAAGCCAGATTTTATAACGTGTACGGACGCTTCAATGTAGAACTTCGAAGGCTTGATAAGGCTTTTCAATATAACAATGAAGCCATGAGCTTTATAAAGAAAAGTGATAACTCAGAGCTTAAAAATGATATACTTTTCAGTATTTATTTGAGACAGGCAATTTATCTTACCCAAAAAAAAGAATACGAAAAAGCGCTTGAATATTTCCATCAAGCCAAAAAACTGGACAATACGGGGCTTGCAGACTGTGCTATAAGCGATTATGTTTATATGCGCAGAGACAGGGATTCTGCCTATAAGTACATAACAATTGCCTACAATAAAGCCAATATAGGAGGTAAAGAAGACGGAATAGCCCTCTATACGAATACTATTATGGGGGAGTACTTTCTTAATTATAAAGAATATGATAAAGCAGAAGTGTATTTTAACAGGGCATTGAAAATCAATGAAAAAACGAAACGTATCTATGCTTATTACGCCAAGTATATCTATAATGATCTCAGGGTATTATATGAACATACGGGGGATAAAGAGAAGGCCTATTTTTATCTGAAGGCGTACACGGATGCTTTTTATAAAACCAATACATCTTTGCTGGCTACCATCAATCAGGATATGGAGTCTTTTATTACGGTAGCCCAACAAGATACCGATCATCGTCAAAGTAAAATATATTGGATTGTTTCCCTGTCGTTCTTAGGTCTCTGCCTGTTGGGACTATATGCCTGGAGAATTGTTCTTACCTTGAGAAAACGTAAAAAAATCCTTTCTATAGAAGCTGAAAATCTGAAAATAAGGATGAATGACAATAAGCAGGAAGAGATTATAGAACTTGGTAAAAAGAATGACTCTGAATTTCTGGATCGTTTTAAAGAAGTTTACCCAGAGTTTATAGCTCAGCTTTTAATGATTAACCCAAGTCTTGAAAATTCTGAACTGGTTTTTTGTGCTATGATTAAACTGCATTTTACTTCTAAAGAAATAGCAAGCTATACGATGGTTCAGCATAGAAGTATTCAGCAGAAAAAATACAGAATCAGAAAAAAACTGAACATTCCTGGAGAAACAGATATCTATCATTTCTTTGATACCTTACAATAATCAAAAAAAAACTGTCTGATTTATCAGGTCAGACAGTACTCGAAATATTCTCTTTTCACCACTCGGTTTTTTTCTTGTGGTCTCTTTGGTCAAATATGAAAATTTTTATTGGGAACATGAAAAAATACTATACTACATGGGTACTACATACTGTATTTTTGTTTTTAAATATTTGATATATAAGTCGTTATATTTTCAGTTGATTTGTGGAATTATTAATCAAAAAAAGAGCTGATCATTCTCAACTGACTTATTTTTTACCTTAATTTTTCATAATTTATCTTTTTTAAGTACTATTTAAGTATGACTTTCGTCCTGATTTTCAATACGTTTTTATCTCCAGTTTTCTTCCTGAGATTTTAATGATTCCTCGCCTAAAAGAACTTATATTATGTAAGACCGAAATGAGTTTTGAATATAATTTATTGATAATTAAATAATTATCATGCTTGTTGTACCTGTGTAGTAGGATTTTTTTTTGTTTTTTATTTGAAATATACAAGCTTTGCGGTGGGATTTTTTGCGAATTTTATACGATTGGTTTTGTTTTGTTGTATTTATGATAATGTTCCGCTATGGTTTTAAATACAATGTCTGAATGATCTTTTGATGAAAAAATAAGCAACCTTATATCTGTACCAAAATAATTTTATATAAATCTATGAAAAAAAGAATTTTATTCGTTTTTGCGTTAGCATCATGTTTTACGGCTTTCAATGCTCAGAGATGGGAATCTGTTTCTCAGAAAACTTCACAGATAAGAGAAGGAGTTGCAGTACAACATTCTTACCGAGTTGATTTGAAGTCTCTGAGAGAAATGTTGAAAAATGCTGAAGAGACGGGAAAAAATGCACGTCCTGTTATTATTTCTTTACCAACAGCAGAAGGAAAAATTGAAAAATTTGCGGTCTATAGCAATCCTGTGATGGAGCAATCTCTTGTAGACAGATATCAGCTGGGATCCTATGTAGGAATTGGCGTGGATGATGCTTCTAAGTATTTAAGATTTAGTACATCCCCTACAGATATGCAGTCTATGATTATTAAAGACGGTATATTTCAGTTTATAGAACCTATAAGTGCAGATAAACAGACTTATGGCGTTTTTTATAAAACAAAGGAAAAAGGAGACATGCATGGGTTTGAATGTGATACGGAGCATGATCTTAAGGAGATAGGTAAACTGGTGGAAAACGGAAAAAAGATGCTTTCCAATGTAGGAATTACCAACAGACCTACTAATACAAAATACAGAACTTTCAGAATGGCTATGGCTGTTACCGGTGAATATACGCAATTTCACGGAGGCACAGTTGCCGGGGCTGTCGCTGCGATCAATAATACAATGACAAGAATCAATGGGGTTTTTGAGAGAGATTTTGGAGCTCACTTTAATGTGTTGGATCTTCCGGGAATTATTTATACAGATCCTGCTACCGATTTTTATACCCCTCAGGCAGCAGCAGGAGATCCGTCATTAAACTTACAGCTGCAACAAAAGCTGACGGCAGATGTTGGAAATGCCAATTATGATATTGGACACGTATTTCATCGCAATGTAGGACAAAGCAGAAATGGAAATGCCGGAGGAATAGGAATTGTTTGTACAAATCCTGCCACTAATACTTCTTTAGGAAAAGGTGCCGCTTTTTCAATGAGCCCTGACCCTGTAGGAGAAGTATTTGACTTAATGGCAGCACACGAAATGGGACACCAGCTGGGAGCCAACCATACCTTCTCTATGAGAACTGAAGCTTCCGGTGCCAATGTAGAGCCTTGGGGAGGAACAACGATCATGGGATATCCGGGAATTACTCAGGATAATATTCAGGCCAATATGGATGGATATTTCCATTATAAATCTATTTCTCAGGTATTGAATAACCTCGAAGCTAAAGTAGGATGTGGTGTTGCTGTTGATATCATAAACAATACCGCACCGGTAATTACACCGTTGGCTAATTATTCTATTCCTAAAGGAACTGCCTATTATCTGGACGCGGTAGCAGTAGATGCAGAAAGTGATCTTGTTACCTATACATGGGAACAATACAACAGTGTAGGAGACAGGAACACGATTTCCGGAGATAGCGGATGGGGCTATAATGCAGAAGGAGCTATTGCGAGATCTTTACCGGGAACAGCCACCAGCAGAAGATATTTCCCTAAGCTGGAAACTGTATTGAATGGTGTACTGACAGACAAACAGGTATGGGAAACCGTTTCCTATATCCCAAGAACATTGAACTATGCGGTAACTGTAAGAGATCAGAATGCATTAAGACCAATGACTTCCACTGCTGAAACGGTTGTAACAGTAGGTAATGACGGACCTTTCAAATTCAGCGGACTTACCACAGCATCTGTTTTATATAATGATGCATCCAATACCATCACATGGGATGCTGCAAACACCAATAACGCTCCTTATAATGTAGCTGCCGTAAAAATAGATTATACAACCAATAACGGGGCTACATGGACAGATCTGGTAGCTTCTACACCTAATACAGGAAGCTATGCTGTACAAATGCCGGCTAATGTAACGGGAACTATTAAATTAAGAATATCAGCAGTAGGCAATATTTTCTATGCTGTATCTCCGGCTGTAACAGTAGGAACGGCTCCTACTTCTACTGCCGTCGCTCCAACAGGAGTTTCTGCAATAGAGACAGAAGTTTTAAAAACAACGGCGAGAATATCGTGGAATAAAGTACCGGGAGCCACTTACTCTGTCAATTACAGAAAAGTAGGGGCTGCAAGCTGGTCGAATACAACAAGTGCTGTCAACTCTGTATTGTTGTCAAATCTTGAAGATGAAACCAATTATGAAGTACAGGTAGCTGCCGTTGTAAATAGTGTTCCGGGAGCATTCTCTACTAATTATGCCTTTAAAACAAAAGGGCTGAGAACGGGTTCAGATTATTGTTTAATGACTACAGGAGGAAATGGCGGAAGCTTTAATAGTGGTCTTGTAAGATTGACGTTATCTAACCTGGCTTATGTATATACCGGATTGGATGTTTACAAAACATATCTTGACTTTAGTGAAGATGCAACCAAAGTTGTTAATTTAACAAAAGGAACTCAATATACAGCAAGCTTTAGAAACCTTGCGGGAGGAAACTATAACGACTGGCTTGAAATCTGGATAGATTACAACAGAAACGGAGTCTTTGAAAACTCTGAAAAAGTAGTGACCAGTGGAGCTCTTCCTTTCTATGCTGCCGCTGCTCAGGCTTACCTTCGTGACGGAAATGTGACATTTACAGTGCCTGACACGGCGTACTCTGGTGAAAAATTGTTGAGAATGAGAGTTGCAAGTACTTTCTTTAATGCAGCCAGCGGACCTTGTGGAAGCCCTACTGTACCTGTAAATGGTGGTGGAATCGTTTCTGTAGGATCTTTCAGAGATTTTTCTGTGAAGATTTCGGAAAATGCTAACCTTGCTGTGAGAGATGTCGTAGACACGAAATCATCCGAAGTATCTATTTATCCTAACCCTGCAGATACATTTGTAGAAGTGAAAAACCTTAAAGGTAAAGCAGATTACAAAATCTACAGTGCTGACGGAAGATTGGTTCAGGAAGGTAAAATTGAAGGAAGGATCAATGTTGCTTCTTTGGTAAAAGGAATGTATGTGATCACTATAAAAGATGATAAGAATACTTATAATACTAAGTTAATCAAGAAATAACACAAATGAATCTCCGCATCAGGATCTAAAACGCGGAGAGAAAAAAGATTTATTTAACTGAAAAAGGCTGTCTCTGGTTGAGACAGCCTTTTGTTTATGATGAAGTATGACCATTAAAAAAGTCCAGCATGGTTGCCAATGACTTTTCAGAATGCATCCGTTCGCCGTTTTCAAGGGATTCCTGTGTGGCAGTGGCTGCTCTTTTCTGCATATGATGTTCATATCTGGAAATTGCTTCCTGTAATGTGCTGTAACTGTCATTCGTTAAATATTCACTCAATTCAAGGGCATCCAGCATAGCCATATTGGCACCTTCTCCTGCAAATGGAGGCATTACGTGAGCAGCATCACCAATCAATGTTAGATTGGGCTGGGTTTTCCATGTTTGATCTAAGGGCATAGAGTAAATCAGGCGTGGAATAAACGGAGTTCCAGCATTTTCAAACAATTCTTCCCATAAAGGATTCCATCCGGAGTATTCTGTTTTGAACCATTTGAGCACCTGTGCATTGTCAGAAAAATCAAGACCACTGGTGGCAGGCCAGTTTTCATCAGCTTTAAAGCTTGCATAAAACCCGAGATCTCCATTCCCTTTCTGGCCCAGCAAAATATTTTTTGTATTTCCGAATGCCATTATTTTTCCGCCTTTAATTAGGGCATCAATCTTAGGGGCATTTTCTTTTGAAATATTTCCTTCCAACATAATAACTCCGGAATAAACTGGTTTGATATCAGTGAGATAAGGCCGTATTTTAGAATTGGCTCCGTCTCCGGCAATAACAAGGTCTGCGTACACTGAATTCCCGTTTTTGAAGTGCAAAAGCCAGCCTTCATTTTGAGGTTCCATCGAGAGAAAATGACTGTCCCAGACTACGGTGTCAGGATGCAGGGATTCCAACAGCATATTTCTTAATGGACCCCGATCTATCTCTGGACGAAAATGCTCATGTCCAAAATCTTCTTCAGGTTTTGTTTCATGATCGTTAAAAAATATTTGAGCCTTTTCATTCATGATCAGTGTTCTGTCTGCACCGGGACGGAAAGTCTTTTTGAATTCCTCCAATAATTCTGCTTTGCGCAGGGCTGCCAGTCCTGAGTCTTCATGCATATCGAGAGGAGAGCCTTGTACCCGTGCATTTTTATTGAAATCTCTTTCATATACTTTTACATCTGCACCTTTTAATTGTAAAAGTCTTGCCAGCGTAAGTCCTGCAGGACCACCACCAACGATTGCTATTGATTTATTTTCTATCAGCATTTTAATTTAAATTTTACAATGCAAATTTATTTTCCTTTCAACACTGATAATAGTACAAATCGGTCGTTTTTATTTTTGGATAATTCTTTAGGAGCAACCCCTGAAAATTTTTTCACTTCTTTGATGAAATGATTCTGATCGGTATAATTAAGTTCCGGGAAAAGCCTTCCCTGTGCGATATGTTCCAAAGATGCCCTGAAACGCAAAATAGTAGAGTAGGCTTTTAATGACAAGCCGAGCTGTTTGGTAAAATAACGGTTGATCTGCCTGCTGCTCCAGACTGTTTTCTCAGAAAGTTCCTGCACACTCATTTCTCCTTTTGAAGCATAAACCAGCTCAAAAAGTTGGCGTTTTCTTTCATCTACCTTTGTGGGAAGGCGTTCTTTTATTTTTTGAATTGCTTTTGTACAGCAGCAGGAAAAATCTTTTAAATCATCTGTTTTAAAATCCCAGAAATCAGGAGAAAGTTCTTTTCCAATATTCAAAAGATCTGCGATAGAGGTATTCAAAATATATTCAACAGCAAGAGGTTTAAAACTGATCACAAAGGCAGTGGTATGGGGAGCAATGTATCTTTGTTCCGGATAAGTTTCCAGCCCGAGAAGAGTAATATGAAAAGGCTCTGAAGCCGATTGTGAAAAAAATAAATCAATTCTTCCGTCAGGGATGATAACCACTTCTTTCGCTTCATCCGAAAGGTTCTGAAAAGTTCCCAGATTTTCAACAAAATCTGCGATCTCTTGGTCAGGTTCTATGAAATGATAAGAGAAGTCATTGTCCATAATTATTGTCTGTGCAGACTGCTTTTAGATGAAGAAAATTACAAAAATTGTTGTAAACTACAAAATACAATACAATTTGAATATTGAACTGGACTAGTACATTTTAGGAAATCTGTACCAGCTGATTTGCCTATGAATATGATATTTTTGTAAATTAAGAGTTAATGACCGGAAAATGAAAAATATGCAGGAAAGTGAAATCAATTCTATACAGCACAACGAGGCGGCCTGGAACAAACAGGCATTAGAAGAGAATGAATGGTCAAAAGCTGTAAGTACAGACTTAATTAATGATGCGAAAGCAGGAAAATGGGAGGTTCGTCTGACTCCGAAACCATTAAATAAGGAATGGTTGGGAGATGTGAAAGGAAAGAAAATTTTGTGTCTGGCATCTGCAGGAGGACAGCAGGCTCCGGTACTGGCAGCAGCAGGAGCTTCCGTAGTTGTTTTTGATATTTCCGGTGAACAGCTTAAACAGGATGAAAAAGTTGCTGAGCGTGACGGTTTGTCACTGAAAACCGTTCAGGGGGACATGAGAGACCTGAGTGTATTTGAAGATGAAACATTTGATATTGTATTTCATCCCATATCCAACCATTATGTGGAAAATGTGAATCCTGTTTGGAGAGAAACGTATAGAGTCTTGAAAAAAGGAGGAGTATTGCTGGCCAGCTTTTTTAATCCCGTTGTGTTTGTAGCAGACCGAAATCCTCAGGATATAAAAGATGGAATTATCAGACCAAAATATACACTTCCTTATGCTGATATAAAAGATTTGGATCAGAATCATATTAATAGAAAATTGGAACATAATGAAGCGCTGGTTTTCGGGCATACACTTTCAGATCTTATTGGCGGACAATTGAGAGCAGGTTTTTTAATTGCAGATTTTATAGAAGAAATGCAGCCAAATCCGCGCTTTTTAATTGATGAATATCTACCAACATTTATAGCAACGAAAGCAGTGAAATCAAACCATTAAAGGCTAGAAATTTTTACGAATATCTGAATTATCACTATTTTAGAAGTCTCAAAATAGATTTATGAAGATACTTTAATGGACAAATCATCACTTAACACTTACTTTCATTCTCTATTCAGTATTGAAAAAGAAGTGGTTGAAAAGATCACTGAAAAATTTAATTGCTTTGAATTGAAAGCCAATACAATTTTGCTGGATAAAGATGCCATCAGTACCAAAACCTATTTTCTTGAAAAAGGGTATGTCCGCTCGTATATTCTGAATGAAGATAATGAGGAGATTACCACCAATATTTATAAAGCTCCCTGCTTCGTTAATGATTTCTTATCCTTTTTCAGACAGCAGCCTGCCAAAGAAATATATCAAACTGTTACAGACTGCATTTTCTGGGAAACAGGATTGGAAAATGTACAGCATAATTTCCATAATATTCCTGAGTTCAGGGAGTTTAGCCGGCTTCTTTTTGTCCTTAATTATTATAATATTCATGACAGACTGATTGAAATGGCCAGTCAGAAAGCATCCACAAGATATTTCAATCTGATGAAGAAGGATCCCGATATTTTTCAGCATGTCCCTTTGAAGATAATTGCTTCTTATTTAGGAATTAAAGACAGCTCACTGAGCCGGATCCGAAGGGATATTCACAAACTGTAATTTCTTTTCATTTGTCAAGTGATAGTTCAGAAATGATCACTGATCTTTGTTTAAAAATAATTCATGAACAAAAAACATATTGTAGTAGTAGGATTGGGTGGTGTAGGCGGTTATTTTGGATTTAAAATAAATCAGACTAATGAGACTTCCCGGAAATATACCGTTTCCTTTGTGGCCCGTGGAGAAACTTATGAGAAAGTAAAAGATAACGGACTGACTTTGCTGTCTCCTGAACATGCTAATCCGCAGACTCATCCTGATACCATTGTACAGAACGTCAGTGAGATTGAAAATCCTGATCTGGTATTAATTTGTGTAAAAGAATATGACCTTGAAAATGTATGTAAGCAGTTGATGCCGGTCATCAACAAAGATACGATCTTGCTTCCTATGATGAACGGAGCAGACATCTATGACAGAATACGTACCGTTATTCCGGAGCATACCATTCTTCCAACCTGTATTTATGTAGCTTCTCATATTAAAGAGAGAGGAATTGTAGAGCATAAAGGAAAAGCCGGGAAAATGATTGTTGGTAGAGATCCTGAGCATTTTTCCACTCCAGTGGAATGGGTTACAGACCTTTTGAGAGAAAGTAAAATTGACTTTGATTTCAAGGATAATTCATTAACGGATATCTGGACAAAATTTATTTTCATTGCCAGTTTCGGATTGGTAACGGCAAAGCATAATTCATCCATCGGAACTGTATGTACGGACGAGAAACAGAAGAAGGAAGCGACTGAAATTATGAAAGAAATACAACAGATTGCTGCTAAAAAAGAAATTCATCTTCAGGAAGATATCATTGATAAAACATTTGAAAAAGCGTCTACATTTCCTTTTGAAACGCCTACTTCCTTACAGCTTGATATCCATTCGGGAAAGAAGGATAATGAACTGGAACTATTTGCAGGTGCCGTATTGAAATATGGTTCTGAAACAGGTGTAGAAACTTCTTTTACTCAGAAAATCTACACTGAGATTACTATAAAATAAGTTTTGGCTAAAGCCGAAAGAAAAAGAAATATAAGAAGGCGGGTTAAAACCCGCCTCTATTGAAAATTAAATATAAAAGATAGAAATTTATTAAGCACTATGCATGAACTTTTGCCGGTCCAATAATACTTCTTCAGTTTCTCTGTGATCAGGATCATCCACACAGCAATCTACAGGGCATACGGCCTTACATTGAGGTTCCTCATGAAAACCTTTGCATTCTGTACATTTTCCGGAAACGATATAATAAACTTCGTCCGAAACAGCTTCATGGTATGCATCGGCATCATCTTCTGTGCCGTCAGGAAATATGATATGTCCTGAAAGTTTTGTTTTGTCTTTCCAGCGCCAGTCGATAGCACCTTCGTAAATGGCTGAGTTGGGGCATTCAGGTTCGCAGGCTCCACAGTTGATACAGGCATCTGTTATTTTTATAGCCATATTGTATGAATTTAAAGGGTTTAAAAAAGGGATTTCTTCAACGTCGGACGATTCAGAAATCCCCGCTAAACTTAATTACAGCAGTTCAACACTGTTCTTTGAAAATAAGCAGCATAAAGTGTGCTAATTTTTAATTTTAACTCATTAATCTGCAGCAATTTTTACTGAAAGTCCATCCATTTGGGCAGTCAGATGAATCTGGCAGGCTAATCTGCTGGTTGTATTGGAGGTAAACAGTTCTGATAACAGAGCTTCCTCAATATCGTTTTTTTCAGGAAGAGGGACGGTTTCACTGAGAATAAAACAATGACAGGTGGCACACATGGCCATTCCTCCACACATAGCTTCCATGGGTAATTCGTAAGCCTTGCAGATATCTTTAAGCGTAAGTCCCATTTCTAAAGGACATAATAATGTATGAGCATTACCGCTTTGGTCGATAACAGTAATAGTAATTTCATTCTCCATAATTCTTAGTCAATAGTAGCTACTACCTGTTTTTCTGCCTGCTTTCTGGTGCCGTCAAAGCCTTCAATTCCACTTACCGTGGTATATTTTAGTACAAATTTTTTATTGGGATTTAAACGCTGATAGATACTTTGGCAGGCAATGGCTGCTTCATGGAATCCGCACAGAATCAGTTTCATTTTATAAGGATAGGTATTGATATCTCCTACAGCATACACCCCTGGAATATTCGTTTGAAAGTCAGCGCTGTTGTCTACTTTTATCGCATTCTTTTCCAGTTCAAGTCCCCAATCAGCCAAAGGACCTAATTTGGGAACCAGCCCGAACAGAGGAATAAAATAATCTGTCTCAATGGCTTGAATTGTTCCTTCTTTTTCAATAAATATTCTTGTTAACTGATTTTCTCCTTCCACAGCTACCACTTCTGCCGGGGTAATCAGGTTGATTTTTCCATCCTGTTTTAATTTTTTTACCTTTTCAACAGAATCCAGAGCTCCGCGGAATTCATTCCTTCTGTGAATAAGAGTAACGGACGAAGCTATTTCAGCAAGATGAATCGTCCAGTCCAGTGCGGAATCCCCACCTCCGGCAATGACCATATGTTTTCCGGTATAATCCTCCGGCCTTTTGATAAAATAACTAACGCCGCGTTCCTCAAAATCAGAAATATTTTCAATAAGTGGTTTTTTAGGCTCAAAACTTCCCAGACCTCCGGCTATAATAACGGCTTTCGCTCTGTGTTTTGTTCCTTTATCAGTAATCACTTCAAAAAGATTTTCTTCCAGTTTGAGAAGATGTATCGCTGTTTCATTAAATGTAAAGCCCGGTTCAAACTGTTTAATCTGCTCATAAAGATTATCAATGAGTTCTCCGGCCAGTACACTGGGAAATCCGGGAATATCAAAAATAGGTTTCTTGGGATACAGTTCTGATAACTGGCCTCCCATCTGCGGCAGTGCATCTATAATATGGCAGCGCATTTTGAGAAGGCCGGCTTCAAATACCGTAAATAACCCTGCAGGGCCGGCACCAATGATCAGTATATCTGTTTCTATCATGTTATGAATGGTTTATAGTCGTTTTTTCTATTTTTTTGGAGGTAGCAATGCTGATCAGTTTATCAAACTTACCAGCGTAGAGAGCTGAAATTTCAGTGGATTGATCAGAGGCAAATAATGATGATCTTACAATAGGAACACTGAATGGCAATGGCCACGCACGCAATGATTTGGCAATAGAATCCATGGCATTGATTCCCTGCATCGCCTGAAGGCCATCTGCCCAGCATACCAACCCCACAGTTTTATCCGTAAGATAAGGTTCATACCTGTTGGCGGTTACTTCCAGCCAGTCCAGGCAGTTTTTCATCACTCCCGGAATACTTCCGTGATAAAGAGGAGCCAGCCAGATGTGCAGATCTGCATCAGTGAACATCTGAGTCATGCGTTCTACCGCCAAAGGAGTTTTGGTAAGAGTAACATCGAATAATGGAATGCCGGAATCAGCCAGTGTAAAAATATCTGTTTGAATTCCCAGTATTTTCAGCTGTTCTGAAAAATACTCTGAAATCAGTCCGGAAGTAGATAAGGTTCTTCTTTCCAGTGATCCGTTGAATATGATTGCTTTCATTTTTTTTATTGTTTAAAAATTACTTTGGGTAATCCTATCTCGCCATACATCAGTGTCTTAACCAAAGGTTTCAATAATCCTGCAGCGAGTAAATAAAGCGAAGGATCATGATGGGTACTGGCCCGAACAACCACTTTCTGATTTTTATACTGTTTCAGATCAGCATAAATGAGACGGCGTTTCCAGAGATCGAGCAGAATGGCTTCGGCATTATTTAAATCCACATAAGAAGCATAAGGCGAAAGTTTTTCCATAATGAACATGTAAGCCCATGGCGGAATGATGGCATCGGTAGAGCAGGTAATACCTACTGCTTTTTCATTGTATACAGAAAAATCTACCGCAGCAATTGATTCTTTAAACTCTTTTTCCTTAACAATTATTCCCATGAAAAGATACTCTTTGATATCCAGTTCTACAACCTCCGTAGTAGGTTTATAGTCTGAAAGGTCAAGGGCAATAATGCTGGAAGCCTTTGCTTTATTGATAAAATTTTCCTCAGTCATAGTTTGTTTATTCTGTGTTGATTATCTTACTTTTGATAAAGCTTCTTCGTATTTTTTCTCTACGGAAGACCAATCCAGTACAGACCAGAAAGCATCCAGATAATCGGCCCTTTTATTCTGATAGTTCAGATAATAGGCGTGCTCCCATACATCTATTCCAAGAATCGGAAAACCTCTGTTCATAGAAAGAACATCCATCATCGGGTTATCCTGATTAGGGGTAGAGCTGATGGCCAGAGATCCGTTGAATTTTACAAAAAGCCATACCCATCCGGAACCGAACTGCGCCAAACCTGTTTTTTTCATTTCTGCTTTAAGGTTCTCAAGACTGCCGAAAGTTGCCGTGATATCATCATGAAGCATACCTTCTGGATTTAGCTTGGGTTGAGAAGAAAGGATTTCCCAGAATAAAGAATGATTATAATGACCGCCACCATTATTTCTTACAGCAGGACTGTATTCGCTAATTCTTTGAAGCAGTGAATCAAGGTCGGGATTGATTTCATTGGTTTGTGCCAGTACGGCATTCAGATTATCTACATAAGCCTGATGATGTTTCTGATGGTGAATTGTCATTGTTTCTGTATCTATAAAAGGCGCCAAGGCATCATAAGCATAAGGTAATTGGGGTAATGTAAACGGGTTCATCGTATTTATTTTTTTGATTAATGTATGACAAAGGTAGAAATATATTTTAATAAAACAACTTTTGTGTTGTTTTATTAATGCTATAGTTCGAAAGTATAATATATTGTAAATGTTTGTTTTAAGCTTTGATTTTTGAGGTTATAGAAAATGACTATATTTGTTGTTGAAAAATAAAACAACCTAAATATTGTCAAATGAAGAAGCCGGCTGCGGATCGTATTCTGATGTTTTTAAAGATGAGAGGTGAAGCTACATCGCTTCTTATTGCTGAAGAGCTTTCGATCACCAAAGAAGGGGCTAGAAAGCATTTACTGAACCTTGCTCAGGAAGGATTGATCCGGTCTTCGGTGAAGAGCGAAGGTGTAGGCCGTCCATCTACTTACTATACCCTTACAGAGAAAGGATTGTCTCAATTTCCGGATACACATGCAGATGTCACGGTTCAGATTCTGAAGTCAGTGAAAAATCTTTTGGGTGACAATGCTTTGGACTTACTGATCAGTGATAGGGAAAAGAATACCCATGAGCGGTATGAAAAAGTACTTTCTCACGCAAAATCTCTGGAACAGCGCCTTGAATCTCTCGCAAAAGTTCGTAGTGAAGAAGGCTATATGGCAGAGTGGAAAAAAGAAGGCAAAGATTATTTTCTGATTGAAAACCATTGCCCCATATGTGCTGCGGCAACAGAATGTCAGGGGTTCTGCCGTGCCGAATTATCCAATTTTCAATCCTTGATCGGTAAGGAATACAAAGTGGAAAGAATAGATCATATCATTTCCGGAGGACAGCGATGTGTTTATAAAATCAGCCAGTAAGTGATCATTCATAACTTATAATTTATCATTCAGAAGATGGCTTTAAAAGCAGTAATATTTGACATGGACGGTGTTCTGGTAGATTCAGAAAAATTCTGGACACAGGCAGAACTTGATGTATTTTCATCTTATGGAGTGCAGGTTACAGAAGATCTTGCAGCACAAACTAAATATATGACCACTCAGGAAGTAACCGAATTCTGGTATAAAAGATTTCCCTGGGAAAATTTTGATGCATCCGATCTTGAACATAAAGTGGTAACAAGGGTGATCGAGATGATACAGACCAAAGACTGTACAATGTCCGGTGTGCAGGAATTTATTAAAAATCTTAAGACTAAAGAATACAAAATAGGGCTGGCAACCAATGCTCCTTTGCGTGTAGCACATGTTGTTCTTGAAAAACTTCAGGTTCGTGAATTGTTTGATACTGTTCACTCATCAGAGTTTGAAACTCAGGGAAAACCTCATCCTGCAGTTTATCTCACTTCTGCAAAAAATCTTGGAGTTTCCCCGGAACACTGCATTGCTATTGAAGACAGCCACTCAGGATTAAAGGCTGCAAAAGAGGCCGGAATGCAGACCGTAATTTTCACGAATAATGATGAAAGCATAGACTCAAATCTTGCCGATTTTAAAATCCTGGACTTTAATAAGGCTTTGCTCCCTATATTTAGTGAATAGTCAATAATGAATAGTGAATAGTGAATAGTGAATAGTGAATAGTGAATAGTGAATCCGCTTCGCTGTGAATTTTGATAGCTATTATAAAAATTGACGATTGACTGCGTAGCAAATTGACCATTGACTTGACCCCGAATCCCGAACCTCGCCATCCTTAATACCTCGTCAGAGCCTCCATCAAAAGCAGGATCGAAATCAGTTTCTTTGACGACTGATACTCAGGGTTCAGCTGTTCTCGGATTTCTCCCAACGCTTTACTTAATTTATTACTTACTGTCTTGTTGCTGATTCCCAGAGCTTCTGCGGTCTCATTCACAGACATATTTTTTCGGATTCTCATATCGTACACCTGCTGTTCCGTTGAAGGAAGCTGAGAAACCACTTCATCAATCATTGATAACAGAGTACTGATCTCATTTTCCTCAAGGATTTCAAAGTAGTCTGTATCTGCTATTTCAATTTCATTGGGAATATCAAATTCGTCAATGCTCAGAGTAGGAGGTGCTTTTTTGTAGCTGTTATAAAAATCAATGATTCTGTAATGAAGGTGGCGGAGAAGGTAGCCTTTCGCACTTTCCGTATCATCGGTTTGTATCATATCTGTATTCTCAAGAATCTTTATCCATAGGTTCTGAAGAATTTCCTCAGAGATTTCTTTATCCCGTGTCCGTAGAAAAACAAAGCGATATAGACTATCCCAGTATCGGTCATACAGCAGCATAAATGCAGGGCGGTCGCCTGATTTTATTTTCTTTAATAATGTATAGTCTGTTGGGCTCATATTGTGTTACAAAATTACCTAAAGGAAAATTAACTTTTTGTGAACTTTGGGTAGAGTAAGATTAAATATTTCTGAAAAACAGCACTCAAATATGACATTAATGTTGAGTAAATGTGAAAAAGGGTAAAAATTATTAACAATCTGGTTGTAATGTGAATATAAGGTTAAGAATGCGCTGGGGAAGTTTTTCATTTTCACGGTCTTATAGATAGAAGTATCAGTGAATACCATGAAAGACCCTATGAAAAAACGTTTAACTTATAAAAATATTGAAGCCTTTGTTTTCAGACTTTGGGAACGGGAAATTTCGGAAGACCCAATTTCGGAAAAAGAAAATGAACTTTTAAAACAATGGAAGATCCGTACAGAAAAAGATCTGGATACTGTTCATCTGAAAGAATCCAGAGAAAGGGTATTAGCTGGGCTTGAATATTACTTTCCTCAAAGAGATATACAATCTGTAAAAAGTTTTAAAACATCCTTCTATAAAATTGCGGCCGTTATTATTCTGCTTTTGTCGCTGGGAGGTATTTTTACTTACACCATGTTCATAAAGCCTGATGTATATCTCGCAAAATCGGTAAACCGTGTTGTTTATCTTGAAGACGGATCGGTGGTCACTCTTTTGCCAGGTGCTGAACTGACTGTAGCAAAATCATTTCCTGCTTCTACCAGAGTGGTGAATTTAAAAGGAGATGCTGTCTTTTCTGTGGCGAAGTCAAAAATACATCCTTTCATTGTTCATGCTGAGGGTTTCAGTACTAAAGTATTGGGAACTGTGTTTAAAATCTCACAGTCCGGAAAGAGAAAAGCCGTTGATCTTTATGAAGGAAAGGTAGCGGTATCATCTCCGGGAGTTCCGGTTTCTTTTCTTAAGCCTAATCAGAAGTGGACCAATTTCGGGGTTGCTCATACCACAGCGATTATTTCATTGAAACCTGTGAAAAACCCGACAAACAAAATTCCTTCAATATTGTCTTTGAGTTTTAACGATGTTCCTTTAAAAGAAGTCGTAGCAGTGCTGGAAAGCAATTATAACACTAAAGTACTGTATCCTAAAGAGGCTGAAGATAAAAAGATCACTGCTGATTTTACCGGAGGAACAGTTAGCGAAAATATAGAATCGCTGGCCTTCATTCTGGGATTGGAAGTACAGAAAAAAGAAAACACTTATATCCTTAAGAAATAAATCATTATTCAAAAAAAAATAAATAATCATAATCAAGAGAACACTATTAAGTATGAAAAGTTTGAAATGTGGGATTACCATAGCAGCCTTATTTTTTACTGTAGCCGCAGAAGCTCAGGAGCTGGTTCAGAAAGTAACATTTTCCGTACCTGCCAACAGACCGTTGATTGAAGTTTTGGAAGAATTTGCCGGAAAAACGGGAATGAGACTGGCTTATTCCAAAGTAGATATTAAAGAACTGAAGGTAAAAGGGGTGAAATGCGAAAATACTTCTGTCAACAACTGCCTGAAGGATATTACCAACGGGCTTCCTGTTATCTACCGTTTGCATGGTGATCTTATTTCGATAAAATATGAAAGTTCAAATATTTCAGTACCGGGAAACGGACGTATTTCCGGTAAAATAGTGGATGAGGTGGGAAATCCCATTACCGGAGCAGAAGTTATTATTGCTCAGAAAACCGTAGTCACAGATAATAACGGAGATTTTACCATAGATCTTCCTTCGGGAACATATAATCTGACGATAAAAGCTCCCAAATATAATACGCTGAGGGTTGAAAAACTATCTGTTACCAATAAAGAAACCAGTTCTGTTTCATTTGCTTTAAACAAAGCTTCCGATAAAATTACAGACATCAAAGAAGTTGTTATCACAGCTGCCCGTAAAGCAGATACTCAGGCGGGACTTCTTGCCCAACAGAAAAAAGCAGCTCAGATGAGTGATGGTATTTCAGCGGAGCAGATTTCCAAAACGCCGGACAGCGATGTGGGAGGAACACTGAAAAGGGTAACAGGTATCACCACCATCGATAATAAATATGTGGTAGTACGATCTATGGGAGAACGTTGGAATACTGCAGCCATGGACGGAATCAACCTGCCCAGTACGGAAGCTTATAATCAGAACTTCTCATTTGATATCATTCCTACTGCCATGGTAGAAAGTGTGGTGGTAAGCAAATCTGCAACACCAGATATGAATGCAAGCTTTGCAGGTGGCTACGTGGAAGTAAGAACCAAAGATATTCCCAATGAAAATTTTACAACGGTAACCCTGGGAACTTCATATAACGACCAGTCTGCTTTCAAAGAATTTTTAACCCGTAAGAGGGGAAAGTATGATTATTTCGGATATGATGACGGAAGCAGGGATTTTCCTAAAGGACTTGAACCGATGAACTGGACAGATCCCAGATTTTTTGAGCAGTCCAGACAGTTTACCAATGATAATTTCAGCACCTATAAAACCAGAGGTGACATGGGATCTAATATACAGCTGGCATTAGGAAGAACATATGCGCTGAAAAACAATAATAAATGGGGTTTTGCAGGAGCATTTGTCATCAGAAATGAACAGAATAAACTGGACATTGACCACACAGGAAGAGGAAACTGGCTGGATACCACGGGACCTTATGTTTCAGATTGGGAAACAAAAGGAGTAGCTCCTATACCATTTTATAACTTCAAAAATAAAGGTGCTTCCTATAATTACAACTCTACAGTTGCGGGGATGCTTAATTTCGGACTTCAGTTAGGGAAAAACAGAATTTCATTCCGTAATTCCTATACCCATATTTTTGATAATACCTTAACAAGAGTTACCGGTTGGAATGAATATACTACGGGTAGTGCCATGGCTTCCAATGCAGAATTAGCCTACAATTATTTTTATAACGGAATTATACCCAATAATGATCCCGCTCAGATCAAAAACTTAGACAGACCTTATACTGATAATACAAATTATCCCATTTTTCAGATGCTCCTACAAAATAAACTGGAAGGGAATCATAAAATAGGAAACGCAGAAGTCAACTGGTTTGCAGCAAGAACCGGGATAACATCTGATACTAAAGATTATACTCAGTATCTGACGCTATATGATTTTATTGGGAGTGAGATCCTGACCTATCATAAAATTTATAATACAGGAGGAAATTTTTATAGAGGATATATAGCCAATAAAGAGACTGATTACAATTATGGGGCTTCAGTTAAATGGGATCTGGATTTTGGGAACGTAAAAAATACGGTGAAGACAGGATATGCAGGAACATTGAAAAATAATACCAATCAACAACAAAAATTCTTCCTGCGAGTAGATGAGAACAGAAATGTTCCGAATAGTGAAAAAAATTATTTGACAATGTATGGAGCTCTTGCAGAATGGTTCAATGGATCTCACTATGTACCGGGAGGTATTGGATGGGAAACCCGGGCACTGTATAAAAATGATAAATATGAAGGAGAAGTTAATCAGCACGCAGTTTTTGTCATGTTTGATAACCGGTGGAAGAAATTTAGATTGGTATGGGGACTTCGGGCAGAATATTTTAAATATAATCTCATCTCTCAGCAGCTAGACCCAAGTGATACCAAGAATGTAGAAAGAGCGGCCATTGAGGATAAACCGTGGCAATGGATGCCCTCTATGAACTTTACCTACAGTCCTACGAATAAAATGAATCTCAGACTTGCCTACAACAGATCTGTAATTCGTCCGCAATTTAATGAAAGAACTGGTTTGCCCTATTTTGACCCTATAGCTAATGGTTTGATTTATAATACAGAAATGACATCTTCAGTCATCAATAATTATGATTTCAAATTTGAATGGTTTCCCGCATTGGGAGAAATCTTTTCTGCAGGGCTGTATTATAAAAATATAGACAGACCCATAGAACGTGAGGGACATATTTCCAGCGAAGGAAATCTATATCTCTATAATGGTAATTCGAAAAACGCAAAATTATTGGGAGTAGAGGCTGAGGTAAGAAAGAATTTAGGATTTATTGCAGACGGAACCTTTTTGGAAAAACTTTTTATAAGCGGAAACTTCACCTATAATCATACAAAGGTAGTAGCCTTTAAAGATCTTTATAAAACAGGTGAGAATGATGAAACCTATGAAGTAAAACGCCCGCTCTATGGACAGACTCCTTATGCCTATAATCTTGGATTGACCTATGATGGTGATCGTTTGGGACTTAGCTTTTTATATAATGCTAAAGGAGATCAGTATATCACCGTTGGGTATGCTTACAAAGGAGAAGAAATACAGCGTCCTTATGCTGTGGCAGACGCACAGATCTCCTATAAATTTCTTCGAAACAAAAACCTTGAATTAAAATTCAATGCAAGAAACTTATTCAATAGAGTGAAGGAATATTATAATAATTACAATTCCTATGTAATACCACTGGGACTGGGTAGTGCAATCGGAACTGAAAGGGAGGCATGGGGGCTTTTACCAGGTGCAACAGACAGGTATGACAAGAATATTGATAAGATTATGTTTCGGGCTTACAGTGGAAGAATGTTCAGCCTGAGTGTGAACTATATGTTTTAAAAACACAATCAAGATATAGATCTAAATAAAATAGAACACAATAATTAAAGCGGTACAATGAAAAAGTTAATTCCAATTGTCATATTATCATTCCTTACAGCTTGTCAGCATGACAGATTAGAGGATAAGCAATCTTCGTTTGAAATAAAGGCTACTTCATCTGAATATATTACAGCTTCTGCACTTCCGGTAACTACTGTAAGTGGTAATATTACCACTAATACAATCTGGAGTGGAGTCATCGAAATGGATGGAATAATAACAGTAAAAGATGGAGCTACACTGACAATCCTTCCAGGAACATATATTAAAGCAAAACCAAAAGGAACAACAGCTCCGTCAGGAGTTCTGATCATCACAAAAACAGGGAAGATCAATGCCGTAGGAACAGAAAATCAGCCGATTATTTTTACAAGTTATAAGCTGTTGGACGGTAATGAAGATACTATTGGAGAGCCTGGCGACTTTGGAGGATTAATCCTGCTGGGGGATGCTTTAACGAATACTCCTTCTACAACAACCATTGAGGGACTTTTTGGACCTGATTATTATTATGGTGGGACTAACCAAAATCATAACGCAGGAATCGTGAAATATGTACGTATTGAATTCGGAGGAACAGATATATTCCCCTATACAATCCATGAAATTAATGGCCTTACTTTAGCCGGGGTAGGTAGTGGTACCACCATCGATCATATTCAGGTGTCTTATGGTAAAGATGATTCCTTTGAATTTTATGGAGGAAACGTAAATGCTTCCAATCTGATTTCTTTTGCACCAGATGATGATAATTTCGATTTTAATAATGGATATACTGGGACTGTTACATGTGCACTTGCTTTGGCAGATTATAATTCTACACATAGTCTCAGTGGGGCTGTCAATGATTCTCACGGTATTGAACTCGATAATAATATTGATGGAACATCTACACCATTAGCAACGCATCCTGTAGTGAATAATCTTACAATAATAGGTCCTTGGAAATCCACTATGGGTGCTATGTACGGAAATGGAATTTATATCAGAAGAAATGGAAAATTAACATTAAATGATGCTACCATTACAGGATATCCTGTTGGAATCAAAGTAGAAGGTACAGGTTCAATGCTTGCTTCTGCCTCTAATTATAATACCATCCTTGTTCACGGATTTACAACTGCCGTCACAGGGGCCGGTACATCAGGAATTCCTATGGCTAACTTATCTACTGGCATTTCTGCTTCCGGTTGGGGAATGAATCAACCATTTTTTAATGAAGGAGGATGGAATGTATCACCAAGGAATTGTGGCAATTTTCAAGGACTTTGGACCAAATATAATTTCTCCATTCTAGAATAAGGAAATGAGCCTTATGAACATGGAAATAGAAATTTAGATTAAAAAGATATCTTAATTATAGAAGCGTACAGGTTTCGGTAACCTGATCAAAACTGAAAAAAACTGATGATGCGCACAGCAGTACAGTTCTGAAAAAACCGGACGTTAAAAGCTTTTCCCACGCTTTAACGGTTTCCATGGGAACTCCCGCAATGCAGTTCCTCCTGCAGCGATGGGATGAACACCAAAAAACAAATCGAAGGAATAGAGAGGAAGATATTCCTGAATAAAAAACTGATCTGGTATAAAATAATACGACCGGATTTATTAAAAATTATAACAATGAAAAGACTAACTCTAATTGCAGTGGCAGCATTATCTCTTACAGCTTGTCAAAACGATCAACTGGCGGATTCATCTTCTCCATTCGAAATGAAATCTACTTCTGCTGAGTACCTTACAGCTTCTGCTCTTCCGGTAACCAGCGTAAGCGGTGATATTACTTCAAATACTACATGGAGTGGTGTAGTTGAATTAAATGGAGTTGTAACCGTAAAAAATGGTGCTACATTAACAATTCAGCCGGGTACATTCATTAAAGCTAAACCAAGCACAAACAATACAGCTACAGGAGTTTTGGTAATTTCTAAAACAGGAAAAATCAACGCAGCGGGTACAGAAGCTCAACCTATCATTTTCACCAGCTACAAATTGTTAGACGGAAACGAAGATACAACTGCTGCTCCTGGTGATTTCGGTGGGGTTATCATTTTAGGAGACGCTCCTACAAACACACCTTTCACAAAAACGATTGAAGGATTATCTGGACCTGATTTCTATTACGGAGGTACCAATGCTTCTCACAACGGTGGAACATTGAAATATGTACGTATTGAGTTTGCTGGGTACGATCTTTTAGCGCCGAACTCAGGAAACGAAATCAATGGTCTTACGTTAGGAGGAGTAGGGAACGGAACTACTTTGGACCATATTCAGGTATCTTTCGGAAAGGATGATTCTTTTGAATTCTTCGGGGGTACAGTAAACGCTTCAAACCTTGTTTCTTTTGCTGCAGATGATGATAACTTCGACTTCGATAACGGATATACAGGAACAATCACTTGTGCATTAGCTTTGGCAGATTACAACTCTACACACAGTCTTAGCGGATCAAGTCCGGATTCTAACGGTATCGAGCTTGATAACAACGCAGACGGTTCTTCTACAACATTGTTGACTCACCCGGTTATCAACAACCTTACGATCGTTGGTTCTAAGAACTCTACTAAAGGTGCTTTGTATGAAAACGGTATCCACATCAGAAGACACGGAAGATTAACATTAAATAACGCTGTGGTTACAGGTTACCCTGTGGGTATCAAAGTAGAAGGTACAGGTTCTGAGCTTTCTTCAGCTTCAGCATACAGCACAATCCAGATCCACGGATTTACTACTTCAGTTACAGGTACAGGTACAGCAGGAATCCCTGCAGCTAACCTGGCGACTGGTACGCCTGCATCTCTATGGGGTATGAGCCAGCCATTCTTCAACGAAGGGGGTTGGAATGTATCTCCAAGAAACTGTGGAAACTTCCAGGGACTTTGGACAAAATACAATTTCTCTATTGTAGAATAATAAAAAACTTTAAAAAGCAGGGAACAGCATATGCTGATTCCTTGCTTTTACTTCAAAAAACCTTAATAATCAGTATTATGAAAAAAATAATTTTATCATCTGTTCTGTTTTTATCTCACCTGGCTGCAGCGCAGTCTCTGGTATGGGGGAATTCTTTTGATACTCCTGCTGATCTTCAGGGATGGACATTCCATGATCTGAACAGCAATGGTAACGGATGGGTACAGGGACAAAACATTTACCACAACGGAACTACTCTTACTTATGGAACTTCAGGTGTTCTTCGTCATTCTATCAGTCTGGTGCCAAGTGGAAATGCTAACGGATTTATCGCGGAAAACGACTGGATTATTTCTCCTCAGATTGATCTTACTAATACTGCAGGTACAGTTACTTTAGCTGCGAATATCGGAAGGCAGAGAACTACCCATACTATTGTTGCCAGAGATCTTTTTATCTATGTAAGTACACCACAGAAAGAAGTTCCTACATTAGCTGATTTTCAGGCTATGACGGTAGATGCAGGTGGTAATGATATTCAGAGTCTTTATAAAATTCAGGTAGGAGATTCTGCCAATCCATTTCCGGCAGATCTTACCGAGTTTGTACAATCTCTTGTAGATCTTTCTGCTTTCGCAGGGAAGAAAATCTATATCGGAATGTGGGCGAACAGAAAAGCAAGTGGAAATAATATCCAGAACATTAATATTGATGAAATGGGAATTTATGCTACTTCATTTTTAACAACTAAGGAGATAAAAAGAAACAAAATTACAACACAAATAGCTGAAAATCCGGTAAAAGAATCTTTACAGCTGCAGCTTAATCCATCATTGAAAGAAACTACAACGGTAGTTAATATTTACAATGCAGCTGGACAAAAAGTATTGACTACTCAGTATTCCAAAGGTATTCATATAGCTGGTCTTATAGCAGGAGCGTATATCGCAGAAGTTACAGACGGAAAGACAACGGAAAGACTGAAATTTATTAAAAAATAAGCATTCAGGTCTCTTAGAATCTGATTTTAGGAATACCATGAAATTTTATATAAAATAATGGATAGTCTTTGAAAGAAGGCTATTCAGAATATATCCAACTAGTTTTTTTATAATTATATATTGCCCCGCTTATAGGGCTGGGCAATATTTTTAAGTTTTACAATGAAATAATTGAGAAAGATGAATAAAATCTTTGCATTACTCCTATTTTTTACCGTACTTTTTTCATGCACAGACAGCAATACAATGGAGTTGTCTGATAAGGTACAGAAACCCGGAGACGTTAATATCAAGGGATTTTCCAAACCGGATGCTCTTCAGCTGAGATTCAACGGACAGCCTGTATCCATTGACGGAAAAACGTCCTATACCAATAAAATAGAAACTCAGCTTCAGTTTGTACTGGATCAGGGAGAAACCAATAAACTGTCTGTCTACAACCATGAAACAGGCACCGAAATTGCAAAATACAATATTACATATGACAATATAGAAGACTATAAAGACCTGTACTTTTTTAATCTTCCGGGAATTTACCTGCAGACGTATGCGGTAAAACCTCAGGTTAATCTTGGAAAAGTAGGTTTTGAATTTATTTTCCCCAATCTGGGCGAAATTTCCGGTACTACCCTGAAAGATGTAAAAGGCATTCTGAAAAGAGAAAATGGAGTAGTACTGGCAGAATTTGACAATATTGGGAAAGACAATTTTACCGCAGTGAAAATCTATAGTTTTTTCAGTTCTACAGCTCCGGTATATCTGGAATTGTACAAGCCGGGAACTACAGAACCTTATTCCGGATCTAAAATGATTCAGGTAAAACTAAAACAGCACACTGGGGCTAACATGATTGTCCTTCAGGAAAAAATGGAAAATGGAGAATGGGTGGTAAAAGGAGATATTGATGTCGCAGAATATCTGTAATTGCGTATGAAAAATTTTTTTAAACTTCAATGCATTGCCATCGCAGTCTTTCTCATTTCGTGTACGAATAATAATGATGAAAGCGCACCCATTTTTCCGGAAGGAAGTACAGAATCTGTGAATCTCTGGGTTCAGGACAGCATGAAACGATATTATTACTGGGCAGAACAAATGCCTGTAAAGCCAGATTACCGGCTTCCCGTAAAAGATTTTTTTAAAAGTCTGCTGTCTCCTCAGGATCGGTTTTCTTTCATGGTGAATACTGAAGATTCCTCTACCTATCCACGTTCCATAAGGAATATGTATGGTTTTGATTATACCGTTGCCAAGCTTGCCAATAACCAGGTTGTTACAATCGTTAAGCTGGTTCTTCAAAACTCTCCGGCCTTTAACTCAGGGCTTGAACGGGGAATGATCATTACCAAAGTCAATGGAAAGATAATGACAGCCGTGAATGCCGAAGCAATGGCTTCCTCCATTAAAGATCAGACTGTGGTAGAACTTACCGTTGGAAAATGGCAAAACGGAGCTATAACCGATGAAAAAAATATTACCGTTTATTATGGTTTCTCTTTTGAGCAGCCCGTTTTATCTAAAGTTTTTGAGAAAAACGGCAAAAAAGTAGGATACTTATATATCTATGATTTCCCAGACGGAATGACACAAACCCTGAACCAGAAATTTGCAGAATTTAAGGCTGCCGGAGTACAGGAACTCATTCTCGATCTCCGATACAATTATGGAGGCTCTGTATCATCTGCGGCAGCACTTTGTTCACTGATTCCTTCAGGGTTGTCATCTGGTTCGCCATTCATCATTTTTAAAGGAAATAAAAACGGAGGTGAAGTAAAAAGGACATTTGCCCAACAGATTGCTTATGATTCCAAAGCGCTTGATTTTAATACATTGCGAACCAATGCATTGGGGTTGCAGAAAGTTTTTATCCTCACATCAAACAGTACAGCATCGGCAGCCGAAATTGTTGTGAATAATCTCAAACCTTATATGCAGGTTATTCAGATTGGAGATACTACACTGGGAAAAGATATGGCAGGATTTGTAGTAGAAGACAAACGTAAACCAAGAAAAATTTCCTGGCAGATCCATCCGGTAATTTATAAAGTATTTAACGCGAATGAAGCCGGAGAATACAGCAATGGAATTTCCCCTCAGGTCAATGTCAATGAATTTTCCGGACTGCCGATATTACCTTTGGGCGATCCTAATGAAACCCTTATTTCTTCTGCTCTTAATGGAGGTTATTTCAAATCTGCAGGTCAGGAAAAAAACGGAAGTGTTAAAATTCTATATCAGAGTGATGTGCCTCCGGTGATGATTGAAAAATAATTTGGATTGAAAAGACAAAGAAAGAAAATGAATGTCAATATTTTAAACCATTAAGAAGTTTGAAGAAATAAAGTAGAGTTAAGATCAATCATTCTGATCTTAAGTTAAAGCAAAGCTTGATCTTAATAATCTTAACGTCTTAATACAATCTTAATGGTTCAGGAAAAATTAAAAGATTTATTTAATAATAAAAAATAATATATCGAATAGTAAAAGGATAAAACCTTTTTCCTATTCAGGAACACCATAAAATCACAAAATCATGCAGGGAATAGAACCGAAACTTCACATGAACCTGACCAGTCGTATTGAATATTACCGTCTGTTGATAGAAGCTGCAGAAGATCCTGAAAGCCAGCCTTCCGATGTGGTTACACAGATTTCAGAGCTAGGAAATCTGTATGAGGAATATCTGCTTAATAAAAAGAATCTGGAGAACAGCATCAAAAACTACCGCGAATATCATAATGATTTAAGAAAGAAATTGACGTCAAGACTTCGGGAACTTAGAAGAAAGGCAAGACAGAAATAAACTCTGAAATGCACTTTATCGGTTGATTTTACTATGAAATTCATACCTTTATGACATCAAGCTGAAGGATGACGGGCTTATGAATTTTAATCAAACAGAACTTTCCGGTTATTTACAGGTATTTTGGCAGTTTTCCTGGCCACAATGGATCATATTCAGTCTGGTCATTAATATTTTTCTGTATCTGTTCTCCATAGGATTATATGTTTTCATTGAAAAGACTTGCCGTAAAAGCCAGTTACAGGAGAAAAATCATCCTGTCACAAGATCCGATTTTTACCTCAGCCTGATTACGGTTGTATGTAACAGCTTTGTGCTGCTGCTTGGAGCTTTCTTATGGAAAACCGGATGGATTGTATTGGGACAGAATCAATCTGTAATTGGAATAATAGCGGAAGTTGTTGCTTTGCTTCTCTTAATGGATCTCCTGATGTATTTTTTTCATTTTGCCGCTCATTTACCTTTCATCTATACAATGCTGCATGGAAAACATCATGAGCATGTCAGCACCAATTTTTTAAGTCTTTTTGTGCTGCATCCTTTTGAAACCATAGGATTTGGATTGATGATGCTGGTGTTACTCATAGGCTATGATTTTTCTGTAACTTCTGTTTCAATTTACCTTCTGATCAACCTTATCTGGGGAACTATAGGACACTTGAACAGAGAGTTTTTTCCAGCTTCTTTTGACCGTTTCTTCGTGGGAACAACGAGGTTTCACAACCAACATCATTTGGATGAAAGCAAAAATTTCGGATTTTATACTTCTATCTGGGACAGATTATTTGGGACCTATAAGTAACAATACATTTTACAGTTTTAGATGGTTCAGTACTTTATCCAGCAGATAATTAAAATTTTTTAACTCTTCAGAGGTAAGTATAGAAGCCGTCTGATGCGTGATAGCCTTACGGAAAGTTTCTGAATTATCTACAATAAACCTTCCTTTATCCGTTACTGAAAGATTGAATTTCCTGTGATCTGTTTTCTCCTGTTCCCGGATAATGAAATCTTGATCAATCAGAAATTTTATCTGTTTTGATATGGCTGCCTGGCTGATGTTGAAAGCCATTGATATTTCCTTTCCTGTTGTTTTTCCTTTTCTTAGGATAAATTCAATAATATTATAATGAGCTGCAGTGACTCCGTTAATATCGCCCCGGTTCATATGAGCCAGAATAAGGCACTGAAAATCAGTAAATGTGTTAAAAAATTCTTTTTCAATGGGTTTCATGTTAAATATACTTAACTTAGTTAATTATTAACAAAGTTAAACATTTTTATCATGGAAAATATAGAAATTACCAATGCCAGGCAGAATAATCTCAAAAATATTTCCATAAAAATTCCAAAGTACAGGATCGTAGTTTTTACGGGAGTATCTGGATCCGGAAAATCATCTTTGGTTTTTGAAACCATTGGGGCTGAAGCACAGAGGCAGATTAATGAAACTCAAAACAGTTTTATCAGAAACCGTTTGCAACATTATGGTGTACCGGATGTAGATAAAATTGAAAATCTTAATGTTCCTATCATCATCAATCAAAAACGTTTGGGTGGAAATGCCAGATCTACTGTGGGAACAGCGGCAGATGTGTCTGCTTCCCTGAGACTGCTGTTTTCAAGAATGGGAGAGCCGTTTGTAGGATATTCTAATGTATTTTCATTTAATCATCCTCAGGGCATGTGTCCTGAATGTGAAGGATTAGGTTTTGTTCAGACTTTGAATGTGAATGCGTTAATTGATCAAGAAAAGTCTTTACATGAAGGAGCTGTCCGTTTCCCTACTTTTCAGCCGGGCGGATGGCGTTTAACAAGATATACTTTGTCAGGTTATTTTGATAATGATAAAAAGCTAAAGGATTTCACTGATAAAGAATGGGAAACTCTGTTGTATGCACCGGAACACAAACCGAAACACCCTCATAAAGAATGGGGAAAAACGGTAAAATACGAAGGAATTGTTCCAAGAATCGAAAAAGCATTTCTGAAAAAAGATTCTAAAGAAAACATCACAAGAAAAGATGCTCTGAAGAATATTGTGATCACCAAAACCTGCCCGTCATGCAACGGAAAACGGTTGAATGAAAAAATACTGTCCTGCAAAATCGAAGGTAAAAGTATTGCCGACTGTATGGCTCTTTCAGTGGATGAACTGCTTGAGTTCATTACTTCACTGGATTCAAAGCAATATGAAGTTGTCATCAAAGAGCTTTCCGCAAAACTGCAGAATATCATCACGATAGGATTGCAGTATCTGACGCTGGACAGAAGTACCAATACGCTTTCCGGAGGAGAGTCTCAACGTATAAAAATGGTGCGGAGCCTGGGAAACAGCCTGATTGATCTTTTATATATATTTGATGAACCCAGTATTGGCCTTCATCCAAAGGACCTGGAGAATATCATCACTATTATACAACAGATCAGGGATAAAGGAAACTCTGTTTTAATCGTAGAGCATGATCCGGATCTGATCAAAATGGCGGATTGGGTGATTGATATAGGTCCTGGTTCAGGAAGAAATGGAGGAGAAGTGGTATACGACGGAACATTTAAAAACCTGAAAAACTCGACAGGTAAAACAGGTTCTTATTTCACAAAGAAACCTTCCATCAAACAAAAATTCAGAAAACCTGATGGCTATCTGGAAATTAAAAATGCCAACAGGTATAACCTTAAAAATGTGACTGTAAATATTCCGACTGGGGTAATGACAGTGGTAACAGGAGTTGCAGGATCTGGAAAAAGCACTCTGATTAACCGTATTCTGCCTGAACTTTATCCGGATGTGACCATTATTGATCAATCTTTGTTTGCTGCAAGTGCCCGCTCCAATCTGCTTACTTACCTGGGAATATCAGATATTGTCCGTAAGCTTTTTGCACAGTCTAATCATGTTTCAGATAAACTGTTCAGCAGAAACAGTGAAGGAGCCTGTAAAAATTGTAAAGGATTGGGAATAGAAAAGATTGATCTTGCTTTTATGGATGATATTGAACAGCCTTGTGAAGTGTGTGGAGGCTCGGGATTTGATCCTGATGTGCTGCAATACAGATACAACGGAAAAACAATTGTGGAAGTGATGAATATGACCGTTTCTGAGTCAGTTGATTTCTTTAAGGAAGAATTTATTCTTAAAAATTTTGATCTGCTGATACAATTAGGCCTTGATTATCTGACATTAGGACAAAGGCTGGATAGCTTTTCCGGAGGCGAAAGACAGCGTCTGAAACTGACAAGAGAGCTGAAAAACACCAATCAGATCATTATTCTTGATGAACCCAGTACAGGATTGCACCCCAGTGATACCCAAAAACTGCTGACATTTTTTAATGGACTTGTAGATCAGAATAATACGCTGATTGTTATAGAACACAATCTTGATATTATTTCGCAGGCAGACTGGATTATCGATATGGGGCCCGGCGCAGGGAAATTTGGTGGTGAAGTATTGTTTGAAGGAACTCCGGTGGAGCTATTGAAAAACAAAATATCATATACTGCAGAGTTTCTGAAGAAACATATTCAGTAAGAAGAGTATTGTGTCAAGATTGATTTACCTTTAGTTGGCAATAACAGCTTAGCTTAAATTATTATTTAAAAACGCAAAGTTTAAAATGTAAATAATTCATTTAAGACGGCAAAGTATAGCCGTAAAACTGCTTAAAAAGCTTATGGATAAACACCTCGCTTCATCAGTCGATTGCAAATCGACTCTTTCTTAGCTCCCTTAAAATAGTACGTAATAAGAAATAATCTTTGCGTTGAAGAGTTTTAAGATAATAAACCATGAAAAAGAATTAAAAAGTGAAGAGTATTAAGCTAAGCAGAATTAATGAGATTGCTTCGCCTTCGGTTCGCAATGACTGTTTAACTCAACTTAATACTCTTACAACCTTATCGACCTTAATGGTTTAAAAGATTAATTTTATTTTGCAGATTTCACGGCAGACTTAATGGCTTTCTCAACCATTCTCCAATCGTAAAGGTGAAATACTCTTCCATTGCTCATCGCAACAAAAACTCCTTTAGGGAACTTTGGACCTAAATTAACATTTGTCACTTCAGAACCATCACTTTCCAGGGTAGAAACCGGAATTTCTGCAATTCTTCCTTTAGACTGATCTTCTCTTAAATAAACATTGAAGGTGTCATTCTGCTGATTCGAAACCAGGATATATCCTTTCCCTTTAGAAGTAGGGTAGATGGAAATTCCTTCCACATCAGATTTAAAATCCCCTTTCCCGAAAACGGCTAATTCCTCATTGCCTTTCTCCGGATCTGCATAATATTTGTGAACTCCAAACTGCTCATCGGAATAATAGATATAACCCATTTCGTCATCTACTGCAATACTTTCAATCTCCTTCAGACCACTGTATTTTCCAAATTTACGAACAACTTCACCTGTTATAGCACCATTCTTTTCAGTCAGCTTATACTGCCAAAGGTAGCCGTCACTTGGTCCTGATTTTCTTCCGGCAATGACAAATATTTCTCCAGTTTCCGGATTTTTATACATGGAAACTCCCATAGGTCCACGTTCAGATTCTCCGTCAAATACAGAGATTTCTCCAATTTCTTTCAGCTCAGGAAGTATATATAACTTTACTTTGTTGGTTTCCCTTTCCGTTACGGCAGCAATATCTGTTTTTTTACCATTGAGCATAAAACCATATTCCAGATCAACGTTGTTGGGACGTTTCAATTCCAAAACCTTATTAATAATTTTTCCGTTAAGATCGAAGGCATACAATCCGCCGTCTGTATCCTTATCTGTTCCGATAATGATACTTTTTGAAGCATCCTGAGGATTGATCCATATGGCGGGATCATCCGTATCATGAACCACTGTTTCTGTGATCACTGTAGGTTTTAATTTTTCTATTACTTCTTTCTGCCCGGTACAGTTGATCACAAGAGGAAGAACTGAAAGGGCTACTATATAATGTATGTTTTTCATGTGTATTTTAAAAATCAAATTTCACTCCCATCGTAAACCTTGGTCTGTAATATTCAGCCTGAGCGGTTCTGCTTTGGATCCCCTGATAGTATCTTAACGGCTGATTGGTAAGATTATTGGCTTCTGCAAAAACTCTGAGCTGGCTTGTAATTTTATAGGAAGCATTGGCATCAAGGAAAAACTGTTTGTCATAATAACGGTCATCAAACGCCTTGCCAACCAGCTCATCAATATAATGTGAGGCATAGTTCATGGAAACCCTTGCTGAAAAACGCTTGTTTTCCCAGGAAAGAGATCCGTTAAACATATGAGGAGCTGCTCCCGGAAGTCCTACATCTGTTCTTTCAATGCCATCTTCATTGGTAATTCCTTTTGCTTTGGATTTGGTATAGGTATAGTTTACGTACACTCCAAGTCCTTTCCAGAAAGCTCCGGGAATAAAATCAAGCTGTCTTTGTAAAGCCACTTCAAAACCATAAATGTCTACGTTGTCACCATTGCGCTGCTGGGTAAAGTTCCAGTTGCTTTCTCCTGCAGGAATCGGGTTGGACTGTCCTGCAAAATCACTGGCAAAGTCATTAGCCGTATAATTTCTTTTGGAATAGGTATAAATAAAGTCGTTCAGGTTTTTATAGAAAATTCCTCCGGAAAGAATTCCCACAGACTTAAAATATTTTTCTGCCATGAAATCAAAATTATAAGCATAGGTTGCCTTTAAGTTTGGATTTCCTGCTGCAACGATCTCATCCTCTGAAATAACATTCAGATAAGGAACCAGTGAATAATAGTTCGGGCGGGCAAGAGCTGTTGTGAATGCTGCACGAAGTACAAGATCCTGCATCGGAACATATTTGAAGGAAATATTAGGAAGTACGTTTGTGTACGTATTGGTGTTATTAATTTTTCCTACAAGATCTTTTTCATTCATCACATAATTTCCGGTGTAATCTATCTGGGTAGTTTCAATACGTGCTCCAACAATCATGGATAATTGATCATTGAAATCCTGATCCCAACGGACGTAACCTGCATAGATCTGCTCTTTTGCACTGTAGTTGCTGGAAAGATACTTTTCAGGCTTCAGCTTACCATTAAACAAATTTGGATTGAATAAATCCAGGCTCCCAAGGAATGAAGGATCAACAAATGTTCCCGGAACATAATTTCCGGCCTGGAAATTATGACCATCAAGGTTGATTGTTGGTACAGATAAGAGACTTCCCATATTGCTGACTGGAGTGAAAGCATAGAAATCATTCTCTCTTTCCTTTTTCTTCAGACGCATACGGAAACCGGTACGAAGACGCCCTTTCTGTCCATTAATCACAGAAAATGGAAAACGTACATTCACTTTTGCTCCTAATTCTTTTTCCTGTGTAAAGTTGTTGGCATCCGAAAGATCACTCAGTTTGTAGCTGCCCAGATTGTCTGCTGCCAAGAGATTAAATGTTGGCTTTTCAGGGTTACTAAGGTCTGGAGAGAAATTCATTTTGCTGTTTTCAAACTCTATATAACGCTGGTGAGGCTTATCTTCACTTGCAATGGCATAGTTGACAGACCAGTCAAGATCTACTTTAGAACCTAATAAATGTTCTCCTCTTAAAGCATAGTTCTGAACTCTTTGTTTTTCCAGGCGGGTATTGTCATTATCGGCATCACCGCCTTTATTCTGTCTTGTAATACTTCCTTTCCAATCAGTAATCTCCGTTTCATCGGCGCTGTAGACAGGTTTTATTTTATATCCTAATGCCAGTCTGGTTTCTTTATCATTTCTGAAATTGTACATGGCAGAAGCGTAGATCTTGTTTTTAGAATTAAATTCATAATCCATATTAAGATCAAAACTGTGTCTGATACGATGCTCATTATAATAACGTACTCCCATTTTGCTGACATACACTGTTTGGGCAAGATCATTAGCCTGGCTCCATACAGGTTCAATATTATCTGAACCAAAATTGTTGTTATTATAAGAAAAACTGAATACAGCTCCTAGTTTTTTATCCAAAAATCTATTTCCATACACAAATCCCGCTGTATAATTTCCTTTTTCACGAATGGGATTGTATCCTCCTGCAACGGTCGCAGAAATCCTCTGTCCGTTCGGGGACGCTCTGGTAATAAGGTTTACAGACCCTCCGATGGCATCGGCATCCATATCCGGAGTCAGGGTTTTATTAACTTCTATCGTAGAGATCATGTCGGAAGGAATCAGGTCCATCTGGACATTACGGTTATCACCTTCAGCAGACGGAATTCTGTCCCCATTCAGGGTAACGGAGTTCAGATTCGGTGCAAGCCCTCTGATGATAAGGTTTCTGGCTTCACCCTGATCATTCTGTATGGTGATCCCCGGTACGCGTTTCAGGGCATCCCCGATATTGGCATCAGGAAAACGACCGATCTGATCCGAAGAAATTACATTGGTGATATTGGCGTTATTTTTTTGCTTGTTTAAAGCTCTGGCTTGATTTTTCAGGGTGGATCCAGAGACTACAACTTCTGCAATAGACGTTTCTTTCTTGTCGAAAATAATATTCTGACGGGTATTTTTCTCAGATTCTACCGTTACATTATATTCATGTACGCCATAACCGAGATAATCAATTTTCATGGTGTAACTTCCTGGTGGAACATTCAGGAATACAAAGTTTCCATGTTCATCAGAAGTTGTATAAATATTTCCCGGACTTAGGGAAATCTTGGCTCCTGGCAGGGCTATCTTCGAATCATCGTTGATATTTCCGGAAAGAGAACCGGTTTGTGCATAGAAAAAAATTGAAGCACAAAATAAAACAGACGTAAAAATTTTTTTCACTTTTCTTAGTTTTAGATAAAAATCGCAACAAAATTAAACGTCTGTTTGGGAAAAGTGTTGAAGGGAAAATTAAGATTATCTTAAGAATTGTTAATATAGAAACTTAATACGGTAAGGCAATATCGTTTTATGCTCTATATTTCAGATCCCAGATTTTTCTCGGCTTGATTTCCTTCCAATACTACAGTCAGTTCATCACATCGTATGATCTTATTATTCTGAATGGTAAATTCTGCCAGTACTTTATGGATAACAAAACTTCCGTCTTTTAATTTAGAATGTACCACATGATGGGTAAAGATGATGTTGTTATTTTCAGCATGGCTGATAAACTCAATCTTTTGTTCTGCCACTTTTTCTTTCAGTTTTTTAATATGAAGGACAAATTCTTCATAATTTAATTGCTGGCGGTCAACGAATTGGATGTAATTTTTTGAGAAATACTTTTCAATGAGTAATTCGTCAAATACAGGGTTTTCCAGAACTTCGCTGAAAACCTGTTGGATAAAATGTTTCATAACTTTATTATTTGAAACAAAATTATCTCAGAGATGGGTCAGTAAACGATAACAATTGTAAAGAAATTATCTGCGGTTTCTGATTCTGCTTAGTGAAACACTGGTAATTCCCAGATAGGAAGCTATATAATGTTGTGGGAAACGGAGAAGAAGCTCTGGTCTGTCTTTTAAAAGCTGTTCATATCTTTTCTGTGGAGAATCTTTAATAAAAGAAACCAGGCGATTATTAATTTCACTGAAGCGCCTGTAAAAAAGAGGATGAAAAGTTTGCTGGAACTCCCGACCTTCCATGAGTTTATGAAAAACATCTACATGCATCTCATATACTGTGGAAGATTCCAGTGTTTCTATGATAAACTCACTTCGGGTACCATTCAGGAAGCTGTCAAAAGATGAAACGGCTTGATTTTCTGTAATAAATTCCAATGTAAGTTCTTTTCCGTCCTGATAGAAAAATACTCTTAAGGCTCCGTTTTTTACCAGGAACATCTTATCTGAAACTTTTCCTTCTTCAAGAAGGATGGTTTTAGCAGGATACGTAACTTCAGATAATACATGAAGATCTGATTTAAAAAAAGAATGAATATCCGGAATATGCATATCTGAAAAGGATTAAAGTGAGGTGCTCAGTATTTCCTTTACAATAATTTTAGACTTTTCAATCAGTTCATCAGACCTGTACAGCTGGCTGGTCAGGATTGAACTTTCAAAAAGAAGGTAAACATGAGCTGAAACCATATCGTTTTGAATGTCTTCATTGAAGCATTCTCTGAGTTTATTTTTATGATGGCGGATTACTTTGTGAATTTCTTCCTTATCAGCAGGAATTTCAGATAAAATATTCAGGAAACTGCATCCTCTGAAATCTTCTCTTTTATTCATATCTATCAAAAAATCAAATGACTTCAGGATTTTTTCCTGTACTGTTTCTGCTTCTGATGTAAATTTTTCAAGTTCAGAAACCCAGTAATCATACCTTTTATTAAGAAATTCGATGCAAAGGTCATCTTTAGATTTGAAATGCTGGTAAAAGCTTGCTTTTGAGACTTCAGCCTCGTCAATAATCTGATTAATCCCCGTACTGTTATAGCCTTGTTGATGGAAGAGAACCATAGCGGTGCTTAATATTCTTTCTCGAGGTCGGGGCATGATGTAAGATTTTTACAAAGGTAAGGAAATATGAACAGATTGGTAGGTGTTGATTTCTAAATGAATCCTCTGGCATAATAAAGCTGAATGACAAAGAAGAGCACTGTAAAAAACCAAACAACGTAAGGATGGTAGCTGAAATTATTCTTCAGGATATAGTGTAATGCTTTGAATAGCTTGAAAATACCAATTATTCCAATAATGATAAAAACCACAAAGACCAGGAAAAACAGATAATCTCTTGTTCCATATTGATTCACCTTCCCAATATGATCCAGATAAGATTCTACATTCAATGTTTGTCCAAGAAACATTGCCGAACTGATGAGTATAAAAAATGAAGTAGACGTATACACAGTTGTATAAATGAAGGAAAATAATAAGGTACGGAAGGTTACAGTATTGACTTTCTCTTTTTTGTACCATAATAAAGCGACACTGAAGATGACCGCAGTAATATTATTCATGAGGAATATAAACAGAGCTTTTTCCACCATACTTAATCCCTTGATCTTCGAGATAATATTATGCTCACCCCCATAATCCATTAAAAGCACAGAGATAATCACAGAAGTATAAACAGAAAGTTTGATGGGAGAAAGGTAGTCCTGAAAACGCTCGGTTTCTTCTTTTTCCATCTCATGTACAGAAAGATCATAACAGCGGCGGGGATCCTGAAACAACTTGAAAATGGTTACCGGAACCAGCAATATTTCAATAATAATCTGCAGGCATAGCTTTTCAAAACTATCTATCAATTTTTCAAACATATAGACGGATATTAAGGGAACGTTTTTGCAATTTACCTAATTTTTGAATTAGATTTTAAAGGGGAATAAAAAAGAGTGGATGATTCTAGGTAAATCATCCACTCATTAATTATCTAAAAAAGATTTTATTTTATTTTGGCAGTCCTTTTTTCAAAGCGATATGGGCTTTTTCTACAGCTTTTCTTTCTTTCCAGTCCATATACCTTTTTTTGTATCGTCCTTTCATGAAATTATCAAAATTACGCTGAACAGCAAGATTCCAAAGAGAATGTGCTTTTACAGCCCAGCTTTTGTCCCAGGCACGCAGGGAAATAGAGAAAGATCCGTCCAGATACTTCATCCAGTGCCACCAACCTGTAGGCATGAATAAGGTATCTCCGTGTTCCAGGAAGCATTCAATTCCTTCAATACCGTCCAATGCCGGGAATTTTTCAAAATCAGGATTGGCGATATCATAATCTTCCAGTGCATACGTGGCATAAGGAAGTTTATACAGACGTGTTTTCCATTTGTATTCAAAAAGAAGAACATGCTTCCTTCCGTTGAAGTGAGTATGGAAAATATGCGGCATATCAATATCATAATGAAGAAAAGTCACAGAACCTTTACCTCCGAAAAACATACTGGGATATTTATCTAAAAATCCACCCATAAGATTCTTTGGCGGAACATAGTCTTCCAACAATTTTGGCGCAAATTTTATAGGATCAAAGAAGAAAATTCTTAGATCAGTAGGCTCTCTCTGAATAAGGTCAACATAATCACGAAAAGGCATTTTCGTAGTCGGTGTATTAATGGGAGCGGCTGGATCAGCTTTGGCACTGTCATAAAGGGGAACTTCAACGTCGCCTACTACTTCCTTCATGTAATCCATCGTCCACTTTTGATAGGCGGGCCACTTTCTTGCCATATTTCTGATTACCACTGGCTTACATGGCTTTAGATATTTTTCACGGAAATCTTCTTGTGAAATGTCATCTACAATATCAATTGGTTTAAGGATTATTCCCATTCGTTCAAATTATTAAGCTAAAGTATTAAATATTTGCGACAATAAAATGGAAAGAATTAAAATTATTTGGAATTAATATAAATAAATAACAAATTACTATTTAGGCTTCATTTTTTTAGAGTTATTATGATGTGAATTTACCCTCTGTTCCTTTGATATCTGCGGTCTTGATGATGTAAAAGATATTTGTGAGATACAATAATTGTATGTATAATTGTTCTCTTAAAATAACCATGAGACGTTTTACTACCATTATTTTTTCACTTGTATTTTGCACTGCCTTTTCGCAAAAATCAGCCAAGATTTTTACTTCAGATATTGATAACTTTTGGGTGGCTTATGACAGCATCCAAAAAACAAATGATCATTCCGGAAAGCTGGATCTTATTAAAAAACTTTATACCGACAAAGCAACAAAAGGGCTGAAAGCTTTTATGAAGGCCAGAAATTACAATGATAGCGTTTATGTAAAAGTCATTGGCCAGTATCCGAAATTCTGGAATTCAGTGAGACCGAATACTTTAACAATAAAAACCAAGACCAAAGAACTGGAGGCCAGTGTTGCCAGACTGAAGGAGCTGTATCCTGCCCTTAAAGATGCTGAAATGTATTTTACAATTGGTGGGCTTAATGCAGGAGGAACAGTGAGTGGTGATATGGTATTGGTGGGGGCTGAACTTGCCACCGGACTTCCGTCTACAGATACCTCAGAATTCAAAGATGAATGGTTGAAGAGTCTTTTTGCAAACCAGTCTCTGGATAATATCGTTTTCCTGAATATTCACGAATATGTACATACCCAGCAGACGGGATCTCAAAATAGAGTTTTAAACCAGGCTATCAAGGAAGGATCATGCGATCTGATTGCCGAACTTGCGATGAAAGAATCTCCCGAAAGAAGATATATTTCTTACGGAACTGCTCATGACGTTGAAGTTAAAGACCAGTTTAAAAAAGAAATGTTTACCAGTAATCTTGCCAACTGGTTTTATAATGGAAAACAAAAAGGAGAAGGTGCAGATTTAGGGTATTATGTAGGATATGTGATCAGTAAAATGTACTACCAGAATGCAAAAGATAAAAAACAGGCCATCAAAGATATTATTGAACTGAACTATAGTGATAATAAATCTGTGGAAGACTTTCTGGACAAATCAAAGTTTTTCAAAGAAAAAATTGATAAGCTTGTCAAAGAATATCAGAGTAAATTACCTTATGTAGTGAAAATAGAGCCAGCCAATGGTTCCGAAGATGTAAATGCAGATACAAAAGAACTCCGGATTACTTTTTCACAGGAAATGGTTCCCGGGAAATATTCCTTCAATCTGTCTGATAAGGGAAAAGAATATAATCCAATGACAAAAATAGCAGGGATGGAAAACAATAATAAAACTTTGCTGGTATTAGTAGATCTTAAACCCAATAAAGAGTATGAGTTTGTGCTTACCAATAAAGGTTTTATTTCTAAAGAAGGTCATCCTCTAAGAGACGAGAAACTTCTTATAAAATTTACAACCGGCAATAAATAGCCTTTTTCATAAAGGGATAATTAATATGGAGGATCTGAAAATGAATTTCTTTTATCCTTGATTATATTTTTGGTAGTGTGTTAAAATTGTATTGATTTCCTGGTTTTTTAGCCTTTTCATAAGATTCTGTGGATGGACGAAGATTTAACTTTTTTCAAAAAAAGGTTATATTCGGCTTCGTAAAAATAGTGATATGCAAGTATATGAAGGGATTTCTGTGGGGTTATACCTGTTATTAATGATAGGTATAGGCATATATTCTTATAGAAAATCAACAAGTAATTCAGAAGAATTTTTAATTGGCGGCCGAAAAATGGGAGCTGCCGTAACAGCACTGTCTGCAGGGGCAGCCGATATGAGCGGATGGCTTTTGATGGGCGTTCCGGGAGCAATGTATCTGTCCGGAATTTCAAGTTCCTGGATTGCGATAGGCTTAACCATTGGAGCTTATCTCAATTATATTATTGTAGCCCCAAGGCTCAGAATTTATACAGAAGTGGCGCAGAATGCCATTACGCTACCTGTATTTTTTGAAAACAGGTTTAAAAATAAAAATCAGCTTCTGAAAATCACATCCTCTATTTTTATTCTGGTATTTTTTACTCTGTACACTTCTGCAGGAATGGTATCCGGAGGAAAATTATTCGAATCAGCTTTCGGGATGGATTATACTGTAGGCTTGCTCCTGACAAGTCTGGTAGTAGTGCTGTATACATTTCTAGGTGGATTTCTGGCAGTAAGTCTTACTGATTTTGTGCAAGGCACCATCATGGTGTTGGCATTGGTGATTGTTCCTATTGTAGCGATTACTCAAATCGGAAGTGTGGGAGAGACGTTTTCCCTGATTGAAGCAAAAAATCCAAAATATCTGGATCTGTTCAGAGGAACCACCACCGTAAGTATTATGTCTTTATTGGCATGGGGATTAGGATATTGTGGTCAGCCTCATATTCTGGTCCGTTTTATGGCTATTGATAAACCGAAAGATCTGATTAAAGCAAGACGCATAGGGATTACATGGATGATCTTTACTGTAGCAGGAGCTCTGGCCATAGGATTGGTAGGAATCGCTTATCTGCAAAAGTTCGATATGAATACTATGATGAAGTTTGACGGATCAAAGACGGAAGCGGAAACTATTTTTATTTATTTCTCCCGTATATTATTCCATCCGTTTATTGCAGGATTTTTACTTACAGCCATTCTCGCAGCAGTAATGAGTACGATTTCTTCCCAGTTATTGGTGACTTCAAGTTCATTAACAGAAGATATTTACAAAGCTTTTCTTAATAAAAAAGCAACTTCCAGGCAATTATTAATGGCGAGCAGACTTTCTGTTTTACTCGTAGCCGTCATTGCGGTACTTTTATCCCTGGATCCCAAGGATAGTATTCTTAATCTTGTAGGAAATGCATGGGCCGGCTTTGGTTCTGCATTCGGACCGTTGATCCTGCTGTCTCTTTTATGGAAAAAGGCAACATGGCAGGGAGGTTTTGCCGGGATGATGGTAGGAGGAATTACGGTTTTAGCATGGGTCTATCTTCAGCATCCACTAAAAGACTGGTACGAAATCATTCCTGGGTTTGCCCTTTCTCTGCTGACTAATGTGATTGTTTCATTATCAACCTATAAACAAGATGCTGTTATTGAAAGCGAGTTTAATGAAGTTAAAAAAATAATGCAGGAGTAATATAGAACCTTTGCAATGATACAACAATAATATACCCTTGCTAAACAGTGAGGGTATATTTTTTTTCATTTTTCCCAGCCTATTATATTTTAATGTATTGCTATTTAATAATCTGTATTAAAGATGGTTTACATTTTTTTACTATTTTGTTATTTCAACCCAACAACTTATTGATCATGAAAAATCTAAAGAAAATCGGGAGACAAAATTTAAAATCAATCACAGAAGGTCGCCCACCTGCAGCCAGTGAATGTATAGCATCTGGTTGCCTCACATCAGCATATTAAAGTTTAGTTTCTGTATACTTCCTTTTGATAAGCACCAGTATAAGAGCGAGAGTCAATCCTATAATGCTTGACCAAATTATGTGCTCTATCCCATAACGGCCAATCCAGAATCCTCCAAATAAAGTACCCGCTGTTACAGCAAAATTCCCGCAGGAAGTAAAAATACTATTGATAAACTCCGAAGAACCGGAAATGGAAGAAGTGACATTCATATTACTGATCAGAAAACCTCCGGAATGAACCAGCCCCCAACATCCGATAATCCATATCATAGGTAGAAATTGATTTCCATAATGTCCTATTAACAAATGAATTCCTGATAATAGAATTAAAAATAGTAGAGTTGTCTGGAAAGGAAATCTGCTCATATATTTTCCCGCAATTCTGTTTCCCGCAATTCCAACCGTTCCAAACAGGAAAAACATAAGACTGGTTTGTTTGCCGTCCATTTTGGTAATACTCTTTAAAAATTCTGCCATATAACCATAGGTTGAGTACATTGCTGTAATGGTAAAGAATGCCAGGAAAAGCCCAATCCATAATTGTTTGTTGTGAAATATTTTAGTTGAGAAACCCTTTGAATCGCCATTTATATTTTGAATCTCCGGCAAATAGATCCAAACCCCTGCCAGCGCTGCTACATTAATTAATGCAGTAAGCAGGAAAGATGACTGCCAGGAAAAGAAATCAGACATAAAAGTAGCCAGCGGAACTCCCATTACCGTTGCCAGCGTAAGACCGGAAAAGATAATACTTACAGCCCTGGATTTTTCTTTAATATTTGAAGCTTCTCCTGCGACCGACAGTGCAATAGACCAATAAACCGGATGAAAAAATGCAGGAATCATTCTTACGATAAGAAGCAGATAAAAATTGGTGATACAGGCAGAAAGAATATTGGCGGCAACAAAAATAAATAGAGACGAAAGTAGCAGATTCTTTCTTTTGAATGAAGATAATATCATCAGCATAAAAGGCCCAAAAACGGCAACAATTAATGCAAAGGTACTGAGCAGCCATCCTGCTTTTTCGATAGGGATATGGAAAGCTGAAGCGATTTCTGGCAATACTCCAATCACTCCGAATTCCGTAGTGGTAATTCCGAAAACACCGAGTGCCAGCACATAAAGATTTCTGTTCATTTTCATTATTTTTTTGCAAATTTGCAGAATAGACTTTCAGAAAACTATATACTTACCTTTTAGTTCTATACTTACCTTTTTGAAAGTGACCATCAAAAAAACATTGTTATGCCTGAATTTTTCCATGATAAAAGATTGTACTATACTCCCATTGAATTTGCTTTAAGTCATATCGGAGGAACCTGGAAAATGCCTATTCTGTGGAGGTTACAGGAGAAACCTCTTCGTTTTAGTGAGCTTAAAAAAGACATTCCGCATATTACCGACAAGATGCTGACCAGTCAGCTGCGCGAACTGGAGTCTAAAGAGATGATTCACAGGGAAGTATTTCCCGTAGTTCCTCCAAAAGTAGAATATAGTCTTACGGAAAAAGGGAAAAAAGCCATTCCGGTGATTGAAACCATTATGAAGTTTGGCTATGAGCTGATTAAGGATGAAGGAATTGTCTTCCCACCTAAAGAATGATAAGATTATATTTTTCCATTACGTAACGCTTTTTTCATAACTTCACCATAAAATTGATTCAATAGTATGAAGCTGAAATTGGGGATATTAGATCAGTCACCTACAACCATGGGTGGCAATGCAGCATCCGCATTGAAAAACAGTCTTAACCTTGCTGTATTGGCTGAAGAAATGGGATTTCATAGCATTATGTATTCCGAACATCATGGCGTAGAAGCCTATGGAAGTTCCAGCCCTGAATTATTAGCTGCTATCGTTCTCAGTAAAACAAACCGTATCAAAGTAGGAACAGCCGGTATTATGATGCGGAACTATTCTGCGTATAAAATTGCGGAATGGTCCAAAATGCTGTCAACCCTTTATCCTGAAAGGTTTATTCTCGGACTGGGAAAAGCGCCGGGAGGATTAAAAGATGCTGTCATGGCACTGAATAGCCATAAACCGGTGGTTTTATCCAATATGGAAACAAAGCTGGAAGAGATCATTCAATTCATACGAGAGGAAGAAGGTGTATATGACGGGCTTATTGCACAGCCTACTCATGTGCAGCATATCCCGGAAATCATGTGGCTGGGTTCAGGAATGACCTCTGCCCGGGAAGCGGCAAAGCATGGAGTTGGATATTCATTTGCGGCTTTTATGAATAGCGAAAATGGAAAGGAAAATACAGATGCTTATCTCAGAGAATTTGATGCAACGCAATATTTTTCCAAACCTTCTTTACAGGTTGCTATAGCCCTGTCTGTAGCAGACAACATTGAAGAAGCCAGACGAAACGCCTATGGAATGGCTTATCAGTTTTTACAATCCCGACAGTTAGTCAGTCCTGATGCTGTTCTTTCTCCTGAAGCAGTGGAGCAGAGGGTTTTAGGAACACAAGATGAAGAAGAATTCTTTACTGTTTTAAACAGAATTATGATAGAAACACCCCAATCTGTAGATCAGAAATTACATCAGGTTGCGGAAAGGTACAATACAGATGATCTCCTGATATTGTGTAACATGTACCGGGAAGAAGATCGTATCAACACTTATAAAAGCATCATTAAAAACAATAACTAACCCTACAGCCTCAATGAAAATTCTGTTGTGCTATGGGGTTATAATTACACAATAATGTACACCCATGAAGCAGAATATTTCAACATTGTATATCATTACCGGAGGTCCCGGAGCAGGAAAAACAACGTTGCTGGATGAATTAAACCGTCATGAATTAACAACAGTACCTGAAGAAGGAAGGAAAATCATTAAAGAACAGATTGATTCCGGTGGGAAAGGCCTTCCATGGCTTAATAAAGAACTTTTTGCAGTGCTCATGTTTGAAGAATCTGTAAAAACTTACCTGAAAATAAGTCAGATGAATTCTACAGCGCCTGTTTTCTTTGACCGTGGAATATTGGATACCCTCGGTTATATGAGGCTTGAAAATATTATCATTCCGGCATCTATGGAAGCAAAAGCAAGAGAAATGGTTTATCATAACCCTATTTTTATTCTTCCCCCATGGAAAGAGATTTATGAAAACGATCCGGAAAGAAAACAGACCTTTGAAAAGGCAGTGGAAACCTTTGAGTGTATGAAAGAAATATATCGGGAATATGAATATAATATCATAGAAGTTCCGAAAGTTTCAGTGGAAAACAGGGCACGCTTTATTCTTGATACAATTTTTATATCAGGTTGAATATCAGTTAAGCATCAATTATTATTTATCATATGAACAATCCTACTTTTGAAAAAGAACTGATCGAGCTGGCTGGCAAAGATCTGTCGGTCAGAGAAAAACTGTTGGAAGCAGGGCAGCTTTCCGGAGGCTATCATCCTGAAATGGAAGAGATTCATAGAGCCAATGCAAAGCGGCTGAGGGAAATTATAGCACAAATTGGTTATCCTACCATCTCAAAAGTAGGTGAGAAAGCAAATGATGCAGTGTGGCTTATTATTCAGCATGCGATTGGTGAACCAGAATTTATGAAGACATGCTATGTCATGATGGAAGAGCATTATAATGATATTAATCCTATACATACAACCTATTTATACGACCGGATTCAGGTTTTTCAGAGTAAACCTCAAAAATATGGGACACAGTTGACTGCCGAAGGAACAATTTATCCTGTAGAAAACAAAGAAAACTTAAATTTAGAGCGTGAAAAGGTAAATCTGCCAGTATTCTCAGATGCAGAGATTCATAAAATTCCGGAACCTGAAGATATTCCGGAAATTGATAGCAAAGATGGGGAATATACAGTTTGGAGGAAAAAAACAGGATGGATTTAAAGCAATGCTGAATGCATGAAGAAATTTTCAACTTAAACTGTAATTCCTTCCAAATTCCACCTTACTTGCCGGTCTTCAAGACTTCACGAATTTCAATATTTCCTCCAATTTTAAAAATTGGGTTTCCTTTCGCTATTTCAACGGCTTCATCAATAGATTCTGCCCGTACAATAATATATCCACTAATGAATTCTTTGATCTCGGTATAAGGGCCATCCGTTACCATATTATCTGGTTTTACAGTTTTGGCAGCTCCCGGAGCGGGTAATAAAGTATTTCCTTCATCCACCAGTTTGTTTTGTGCAGCAATGTTTCCAAGCCAGATCATGCGCTCCCGGATCTGTTCAGGAGAAGGTTTAAAATCAGAAATGTCTTTCAATCTGAAGATCAATGCAAATTCTTTCATAATCATATTCTTTTTTTTATGACGATTAAGATAAATGAACAGGGACAGCGTTTTTAATGTGTTTTATTTATCCAATAAAGGTCTGGGATCAAACAGAACTTTCAATGACTGAATCTTTCCCTCCTTGATCTGGTACCATCCGGAAGCCTCTATCGTTTTTTCTCCCATATCAATCATGTACCATAAACACACATCTTCACCAGCAGTAAAAGCCTTTAGAATCTCATACTTAAACTTCATCTGCATCATGTCTTTGATATATATTGAAGCATTTTCTCTTTTCCCCAATACCCCGATAAATGTAAAATCAGGATAGAGACAACTTTCCGCCATTTCAAAATTTTCTTCATTTAAATATTGGATAAACTGTTCCGCTGTATTTTGATTTCTGTTGCTCATAATGTTATTTTTATTGTTGAATACAAAATTAGGGAGGAAGAATATATTTCTCCTGTGACTATCATCACAAAATGATTTAAATTTTTACTGTTTTAAGCCGGAAATTCTTCCTTTAGCATACGCAATCTGCTCTTTTTCTTTTTCCTGATCCGGATTGTTTTTAAGGTACACCTGGTAGTATGTTATTGCACTTTTAGGCTGTTTCAGATGAAGATCATAAAGAAGTCCTAAGCGGTAATAAATCATATTGCTGGTACCAAAAGTCAATCCTCTTTTATAAGCTGTCAAGGCATCATTATACTGATTTTTGGATTCATAAATCCCGGCAAGTGCTGCATAGTAAAATGGAGTATGATCTGAAATGGCTTCATTAATAGTCTTTTGTGCATAGATTGCTGCATTGTTGTAATCTTTCAGTTCACGATAGCTTAGAGCCATAAAATAGAGTGTTCCTTCATTTTGTACGCCCATATTTTCCAGCATTTTATAAATATTGATACATTTCTGATATTCTTTTACATAAAAATAAGCTTGCCCTATATCGTTCATTACATTTACATCAGCATGATTTTTAAGGAGCTTTTCACCGGTTTCAATCACTTCCGGATATTGGGCTAACTGGTTCGCCACTGGCAGCAGAGCCTGTTGTAAAGTGAAGTTTTCTGTATCGGCAGCAATCGCTGTTTTCAATACATCATAAGCAGATTGATATTGTTTAAGACCACTGTAGGTTAGAGAAAGATCATAAGCTACATCAGGGTCGGTGGTATTAAGAGTATTGGCTTTCTTCAGATAACTGAGTTTGGCTTCTGGCGTTTCTGCATAGGTAGCAAGCTGTTTATAAGCACTGAAATTCAGGCTGTCAAGTTGAATGATCTGTTGAAGATAAATTTTGGCATGAGAAGCATTTCCCCTTCTGGAATTGATATTGGCCAAACTGAATAGAGTAGGCAGGCTATTTGGTTGGATGCTGTTGATTGTTTGATAATTTTTTTCTGCTTCCGGCAGTTTTCCCGCCATCATATTGCAGTAAGCAATTTGTGAAAGCGCTTTTATATCCTGTGTATCTCCGGGATAGATGCCCTGAAGATATGTGGCGGCCTCAGCGTAACGTTGTGTTTCATAATATTCAAGAAGCTTTTCAGTATCAATTTTTGTGGATTGAGCATTTGCATTTTTAAAACCTAACAGAATAATACACAAACAAATCCCTAGTTTCATCATGGTTATTTTTTAACTAAAATATTGGTTATTTAATAAGCTTCCAAATTTTATACTCACTTATGTGGGATTTTTTTAATCTTATGAATCATTTATGATAAAAACCAAAACCTTATATCATGAGAATTCTTATATTCACTTTATAGAAAAAGACCAGATAAAGCAAAAGATATGGAAATAAAAACTGTACAATCATTCCTTGACTATTATGGAAAAATAAGGGAAAGAACACATCGTATTATTGAAGTTATTCCTCCCGAACATATTGATTTTTCCTATAAACCCGGAAAATTTACCATTGGTGATCAGATCAGACATATTGCAACCATTGAAAGGTATATGTATGGAGAGACCATTAGCGGAAGAAAAAGTGCTTATCCGGGATGTGGAAAAGAGCTTGCTGACGGATATGAAAATACAGTCAGGTTTTTCAACGAAATGCACAGGCAGACTCTGGACATTATCAAAGGGCTTTCTGATGAAGATCTCACGAGGAAATGCCTGACTCCGGCGAATAGTGAAATTTCCATATGGAAATGGCTTCGGGCGATGATAGAGCATGAAATCCACCACAGGGCAGAATTATATATCTACCTGAATCTTCTGGAGGTAAAAACACCACAACTTTATGGGCTTTCTGCGGAGAACGTGCAGGAGATCAGTGTGAAATTGCAGGAGTAAAATACTGAAAATAACCGGATATTTAAAATACAAACCAGCTGTCATCGTACAGCTGGTTTTCTATTGTTAAAGTTCTTTCATTTTTGATTTATTTCTATTTTAAGTGATAAATTATTCTTTTTCATTTATTAAAAATTGTTAAATATTTATTTGATACAGAGTTGTTTATTTCTTTTTTTTAATCATTTGCTTTAGAATTATTGCTTAAAAGTCGTAGAACTACGACAAAATTTCAGATTGAGTATCGAAAATTTTTTGAATAGCGATTACCGTTTTATCTTTGTAATACCATCAATCCAATTACAAAAAATTAATCATGATTAAGATCTGCATATTACAACTATAATATCAAGAGAAATCTTGAATTCAACAGGGAGGTGAAGTTCTTTTTCACCGATTACTATATGCCCTGTTTTGACCTCAATATCCATACTTTCTTTTACAAATAGAATATGGATCATGAAAATATATCTGAACGTAGTGTACAGATACATTTTAGGCTTAAAAAAATTTGACACCCAATCAATCAAAATATTACAATTATGTTTCAGGACGATCATTCACCCAAAATGCCTGTTTCTAAAGATAAAATTTCAGCTGTAAAGAATATTAAAGAAACACTGACAGATCAGGCAGCCACCAAAGCTGCTCAGGAAGTGCAGGAAAAATCGAGCGGAACCATTAAGAAAGCTACAGAAAAAATGGCTCAGGCTCAGGCTTATACAGGAATCGTTCAAAACGGTTCTCAAATGTTTATGAATCAGGTTAAGCAGCCCAATCCTCCTACACTCGTAGAAGACAAAGTATGGGCGAAACAGCCAACCTCAGGGATTTATAATGCTAATACCATCCCCGGAAATCAGGTAGCCGGAATCAATCGTGTGGTAAAACTTGAAATTGTAATTGACGGAAAAGTAATTAAACATTTCAAGCATTTTCAGTTAAAACAAAGTGCTGTAAAGCATCATGAATTTGATTTGATGCTGGCTCATGATAGTTTAGGAGGTTCAGAAAACCATAATCTGGAAGAAGCTCAAAACTTTCTTGGAAAAAGAATTACCGTGATTTTCAGGTATAAAGACGTTGAAGACGGCCCCGAAAGGAACTTTGTAGGCGTCATCACTGAAGTAGGTTTCAGCCAGGAAAAAGGAAGTCTGGGAAATATTGTCCTTACAGGTTTCAGTCCCACTGTTCTTTTAGATGCTGCCCCTCATATTCAAAGCTTTGGCGGAGCACAGGAAATCAGTCTCAACAGCATTGCAGATCAGGTGATAAAAGAAGGCCTGGGACAAAATTCCTTTGATTTCAGAGTAGATGCAGCCCACGGAAATGTTTCGTATAGTTCACAATATGAAGAAACCCATTATAACTATCTGGCCAGAATTGCAGAAGCCTATGGAGAACAATTTTATTATGATGGTGAGGTACTTCATTTCGGGAAACTTCCTCCTCAGGAAAAACCTGTAAACCTTACCTATGGAAGCAGTGTGAGTGATGTAAAGATAAAAATGAAGGCTCAGCATGTAAATCCGTCATTTTATGGGTACAACAGCAGCAAAAATGAAAAGCTGACAGCCGGAAATTCAAAGATTAACCATACTTCAGATATTGCAAAAAGAGCGTATGAAATTTCAGAAAAAACGTTTACCACTCCATCTTTAAGAGTAGCTCCGATAAAAGCGGTGTCTTTCATGGATGTGGAAAATTCTCAAAAAGGAACAGCCGGAAGTAAAGCCTCAGAAGTATTTGTTATTTCAGGCATTACAACAGTTCCTTTTCTTTATCCGGGCTGTATCGCTGATATTGAAATGAGAAAAGCCGAAAGCAGTGAAACGACTTACTTTACCAAGCTGATGATTACCGATATGCATCACGAGGTAGACGCAAGAGGATATTATACAGGAACATTTGAAGCCATTGCTTCTGATACAGGATTTATTCCCCGTCCGGAGTTTCACACTCCGAAAGCAGATGCTCAGTTTGCCAAGGTAATTTCCAATACAGATCCTTTAAATCAGGGAAGAGTGAAAGTTCAGTTCGACTGGCAGAATGGTTCTACCACTACAGAATATATCAGGGTAATGACTCCCGATGGTGGAGGCAGCGAAAAAGTAAGTAAGAACCGTGGATTTATGGCCATTCCGGAAGAGGGTGATCAGGTAGTGGTGAACTTTGCCCATCAGCATCCTGACCGTCCGTTTGTGATGGGAGGAATGTTCCATGGTGGAGTTGGCGGTGGTGGCGGTTCCGGAAATAATATCAAAAGCTTAAGCAGTAAAAGCGGACATACCATGAGTCTGGACGATGCCGGTGGAATTACAGTGAAAGATAAAGACCAAAACTCTGTTTTTCTGGATGGCGCAGGAAATATAACGATAGACAGTAAAATTTCTATCACCCTGAATTGTGGAAGCAGTTCCATTTACATGGATAAAGACGGAAATATTCAGATTAAAGGAAAAGAAGTATTTGTACAGGGAGTCAATATTGGAGTAGGCGGAACATCAAGTATTGGGGTTGGGGTAG
>Ga0105244_10000063_pt1 | contig 122746 bp, 117 predicted proteins | sample KBSM44metaG_FD_80423 | JGI IMG/M metagenome (GOLD analysis project Ga0105244, IMG submission 80423) | Miscanthus rhizosphere microbial communities from Kellogg Biological Station, Michigan, USA - KBS M4-4 metaG | ecosystem: Host-associated > Plants > Roots > Rhizosphere > Soil | place...
GATTGGTGAAATTGGTGGTCAACTTGAAGCTGATGCTGCAAGATGGGTAAGAGCTGATGGTAACCGTAAACCAGTTGTTGGTTTTATCGCTGGAGAAACTGCTCCTGCTGGTAGAACAATGGGGCACGCAGGTGCTATTGTTGGTGGTTCTGATGATACTGCTGCTGCTAAAAAACAAATTATGAGAGACAACGGAATTCACGTTGTTGATTCACCAGCTGAAATTGGTAAAAAAGTAAAAGAAGTACTTGGATAATCTCCAATATTCGAAATAAAAATTCCAGAAAAAAGTCTCAATATTTTGTTGAGACTTTTTTCCATTTTTAAAATGCTGGAATATAAATTAAAAACTTAGCAACTTAGTCCCGAAACTTCGGGATAGAACTTAGAAGCTTAAAATGAGAAATATGTACAAAGAATTAGAAAAGTTTAAAGTAAGCAATAGTTTTACTTTTACCATTGAAGATAGTTTAGAACAAACTTGTAACGCTCCGGAATCTGGTGCAGGAGTTTTTGTAGTTTATGCTGTTGAAGGAGATGTAAAAGAATTAATCATGGTTGGTTCTACAGGAACAGTTCAAAACGATGGAACTTTGAAAAGTAAAAACGGTGGTTTATATGATAAAATCGTAAACGGACACCAATTTGCTAAAACAGGAAGAAAATATTCCTGGCCAGCACAAATGAAGTTAGAAAATATCGATGCTCTTGAAGTAGTTTGGTACGAAACTTTTAATGCTGATGTAAAAGGAATTCCTACTACTGTTGAAGGACAAGTTTTGCAAAATTTCTTAGATGAAAATGCAAGATTGCCAAGATGGAATGTAGCTTTCTAAAAAACTGTTTTTAGAATAAAATTTACAAACCTTGCTATTTTTAGCGAGGTTTTTTTGTTTTATAGGTTTGTTTCTGAATGAAAAACTAAATTCCAGTATTAATAATAAATAAAATAGGGTAGAAAAATTATTGTAGTAAAATCCCACAATTAATATATTTAACAAAATAAAATTAAGATTTAAATAACAGGGATTAGATTAACTAAACCGCAATAAAGAAGCAGTTTTCTAATATTAGGAAACTGCTTCTTTTGTGTAAAAAAATTTGTTTTAAACTTTTGCTTTTATATATTTATCGCACAAAATGAAAAGATAATGTTAAAAAAACATATTCTTTATATTAAGTAGAAGATTTACTTTTAGAATATCAGCCTTATATACTATGAAAACCTCAATCCTTGAATTTAGCACTTTTGATGACATTACTCTTTGGACTAATCTAAAGGAAGGAGATGAAAAATCATTCTCAATGTTGTTTGAAAGATATTATGCCGATTTGGTGAGTTACGGGAATTCTCTTTCTCCATTTCACGAAAAAGTGCAGGATTGTGTTCAGGATGTTTTTACTGATATTTGGGTGTATCGCAATTCATTACAGCCGTCTGTGGTTGTAAAAGCATATTTGTTGTCAAGCGTACGTAAGAGAATTGCACGACTTCATGAACGTGATCATATTTTTAGAAAAGCAACAAACACAGATTCTATTGCATTTTTATTGGAATTTTCGGTAGAGCATGAACTTATAGATGATGATTATGCAACTAAAGAAAAAGTTACTTATCTGAATAAATTATTAAATGATTTACCGCCTCGTCAGAAAGAAGCTTTGTATTTAAGATACCATCAGGGACTTACTGTAGAACAAATTGCCGAAATGCTTGATGTAAATTATCAATCGGCTAGTAATTTGCTATATCGTGGTTTGATGGCACTTCGTAAAGAATGGAAAGGTAGTTTTTCATTATTTCTACTACTATCTTCAAGTAGTTTTTAAATTTTTTCAAAAAAATATAAAAAAAATCACAATTTGGTGAGTATATAATCAGAGAACTGTCCTCTATGTTTTTGTAACCTTATTTTTAGATGCAAAAACGTAATACATATACCGAAATAGAAGATTTTTTATCTGACGAATCATTCCAATCATGGATTTTACTAAAAATTGATAATGATGGTTGGGAAGAGTGGACTTTAGAAAGTCGTCAACGTGCCAAATTAGTCGAAGACGCAAGGCATTTATTGTTGGCAATGAAAGTTCCGGATTCAAAATTATCAACCTCAGATATTCGCAGAGCGTTAGAAACAACATGGTCGAAAATCGAGCGAAAAGAAAATCAAAGCAATTTATCTGAAAACTCAGATAGTAGATTCCTTAGAAAATGTTTTTTTACAGGAGTTGCAGCAACTTTAGTTTTTGGATTAATATCAGTTTGGTTTTACAAAAATAATTTCCAGACAGACAATAAAGTTGTCACTTACAAAGAACTTATCGATGAAAATAGTGAAGGATTAGTGGAGCAAACCAATAATTCTGATAAACCGCAAATTATCACATTATCTGATGGTAGTTCGGTTTTATTACAGCCAAATAGTAAATTAAGTTATCCTAAAATCTTTACCGGAAACGAAAGAAAGGTGTATTTATCCGGCGAAGGTTTCTTTGAAATTAGTAAAAATCCTAAAAAACCTTTTTACGTTTATGCAAACGAGATTGTCACAAAGGTAGTTGGAACTAGTTTTAGGGTCAAAGCTTATTCTGATCAGCCTGATGTTGAAGTTCTTGTTCGCACCGGTAAAGTTAAGGTTAGGTCTAATGAAATGATTTCGAAATCAGATCATGAAGAGATCGTTTTACTTCCTAATCAGGCATTGCGATTTGTACGTAATGATCTAAAATTTAATAAAATAACCAATATCACTGAAGATGTTGAACTGGCTCAAAGTGTTGGAAACATCGAACAATTAAGTTTTGAATTTAGCGATATTCCGGTTTCTCAGATTTTTCAAACTATTGAACAAGCTTATTTAGTCGATATTGATTATCCTAAAGACAAACTAAAAGATTGTCACCTTACAACTTCACTGAGTGACCAGCCGCTGACAGAAAAATTAAAAATAGTCTGTAAAAGCATTGGCAATAATACCAGTTTTGAAATGAACGGAAACCAAATTACCATAACATCAGAAGGCTGTAATTAATCTCATTGTTTAACTGTAATTAAACAATAGAAAATTAGGCACTTAAAAATAAAATTTTGAAGTAAATCCTTTCTTTCTCAAACAAGAATGTAATTTATTTCTTTTGAAACAAACCAAAACCAAATTATAAACTAAAAAACAAGAAAAAACCAAAAATGCCTATGTAAAAGATTATGCATAAAAAAAGTGCCGAAATGCTGTAACATTCCGACACTTATTAAAATTGAATTTCTCTCTGTAAAGAGTTATTCAGTACGTTTCTTAGAATACACTCGAATCAGTATTAATCAAAACAAACCAAAATTATGAAAAAACCAGTTGTTAAACAACGATTACTCCATCGAATCATGAAAATAACACTATTTCAGTTTGTCCTTGCACTTGTGTTTTCAAGCGGTGCAATGGCGAACGATGTAAATGGGCAAAAAAAATTAGATACCAAAGTCACAATTACAGTTGAAAATTTGACATTGGATAATGCATTATCTAAAATTGAAAAGTCTGCACATGTAAAATTTTCCTATAATTCCAGATTGCCACAATTGAACCAAAAGGTTAGTATTGAGGCAAATCAGGAAACATTATCGAGTATTCTGGACAGAATATTGCTTCCGTTTAACATAACATTTGCAGAAGTTAGTAACCAGATTATTTTGCAGAAAAATGTTAGTAATCCGTTTGCAAATTCAGATAATCATGATTCATTATTTGAAATATTAGTAGGCCCAACTATAAAAGGAAAAGTTACTGATTCAGCTGGAAATCCTTTGCCTGGAGCAACAGTAATGGCAAAAGGAACTAAAACAGCTGTATTAACAGACTTTGATGGTAATTTTACTATCGAAGTGCCTGCAAATAGCGATAAACTGATCATTTCTTATGTGGGTATGGAGACAAAAGAAATTGATACAAACAATACAACACCAACTATTGTTTTAAATGAAGTAGGACAAAACCTGAAAGAAGTTATCGTTACGACAGGTTACGAAAAAACTTCTAAAAGAACATTTACAGGAGCTATTAGTAAAATTTCAGCAACTGAATTGAAAGTTGATGGAGTAGTCGATGTTAGCAGAATGATTGAAGGAAAAGCAGCAGGGGTAACGGTTCAAAACGTAACTGGAACTTTTGGTACAGCACCAAAAATCACAGTTCGTGGATCTTCATCAATTTTTGGAGATACAAAACCTTTATGGGTTATTGATGGTGTTGTTCAGGAAGATATTATTAATATTTCATTTGCGGATTTAGCTTCTGGTAACTCAGAAACTTTGTTAAGTTCTTCTGTAGCAGGTTTAAATGCAAACGATATTCAGAATATAGAAATCTTAAAAGATGCATCGGCAACTTCTATTTATGGTTCAAGATCATTAAACGGAGTTGTGGTTGTAACTACAAAACAAGGGCGCAGAGATTCGCCATTAAAAGTGAGTTATTCTGTTGAAAATACAGTAAGAACTGTTCCAAGTTATTCTCAATATGATATTTTAAATTCTCAGGAATCTATGAGTATTTTAAAAGAATTAGAAGGATATGGAGGAGACGGTAAAGGATTCCTGGAAATCGCATCATCTCTAAACGGAAGATTTGGCGGAGTTTACAACATTTTGGCAAAACAAATTGATACTTACAATAAAACAGGAGGTCAGTTTGGAGTTAGAAATGACGAAGTTAGTCGTAATCAATTTTTGAAGAAATACGAATTAGGGAATACAGATTGGTTTAGTGTTTTATTCAGACCATCGATCACTCAAAATCACTCTTTGAGTTTTTCAGGCGGTGGAAAAAACAATACTTTCTATGCATCACTTGGATATTATACAGATCCGGGATGGACAATTGCTGATAATGTAAAACAATTGACTTCTAATATAAAAGGTACTTTTTATATCAATGACAGATTGAATATTACTTTATCTACAATGGGTTCAATTCGTAATCAAACTGCACCGGGAAGTTACGAAAGCAAATCAGATCCTGTTTACGGAAGCGTGAATAGAGAGTTTGATATCAATCCTTTTAAGTATGTTTTAAACACAAGCAGAACTTTAAGACCTTATGATGATAATGGAAATTTAGAATATTACAGAAATAACTGGGCTCCAATGAATATTATCAATGAGCTTGCAAATAATACACTTGATATTAAAGTAAATGATATTCGTTTTCAATTGGATTTAGAATATAAATTAAACAATCATTTGACTTATAATCTTACAGGTTCAGCAAGATATGCCAATACTTCAAGAGAACATAAAATTTATGAAGATTCGAATGTAGCTGCAGCTTACAAAGCCGGTACAGCTTTGAGTTCTGAAGGTGAAAATGCAATTGTTCAGGATGCAAATATCTTTTTATACCGTGATCCGGATAATTTGACTGCACCAAAAATTTCTGTACTTCCAAATGGTGGATTTTTAAGAAAATTTACAAATGATATGACTTCTTATAACATTAGAAATAGTGTTAATTATAGAAATACATTCAATGAAAAACATGAAGTAGAAGGTTTCTTTGGTACAGAGCTTAGATCTGTAGACAGAAACAGCGATAATTTTACTGCAGTAGGACTTCAGTTTGACCGAGGACTTACACCTTTTATTGATCCAAGATTAATTTCGAAAATCGTAAATGACGGTGATTCTTATTATGGTTTTGATGCCGAAAGAGAGAGAACAGTTGGTTTCTTCGGAAAAGTAGGATATACCTATGATCGTCGTTATACTGCTTCTCTTACAGGTCGTTATGACGGTTCTAACAGACAAGGAAACAGCGGTTCTAACAGATGGTTACCAACTTATACTGTAAGTGGTAAATGGAATATTACAGAAGAAAACTTCATGAAAAATGTTAAGTCTATAAACAATTTAGCATTAAGAGCTTCTTACGGACTTACAGCAACTGCGGGACCAGCTACAAATTCATTAGCGATTTACAAAAGTTTCATTACAGATCGTCTTTTTCTTGCTAACAGAGAATCTGCAATATCAATTGATGAATTGCAAAATGGTGATTTAACCTGGGAAAAACAATATGAAACGAATATAGGTTTAGACTTAGGAATGTTTAACAACAGAGTACAATTTGTAACTGATGTTTATACTCGTAATGCCTTTGATTTGGTTGATTTTGTGACAACTTCTGGTGTTGGAGGAGAAAGTATTAAGCAAGGTAATAATGCTGATATGAGAACTAAAGGTCTTGAAGTAGGTTTCACGACTCAGAATATTGTAACTAATAATTTTAAATGGTCAACAACGCTTAATTTCTCTGTTTACGATCAAAAAATCACAAAATTACAGAACAAGCCATCTGCTTTTAGCTTAGTAAACGGAAACGGTGGAAATGCATTGGGAACTCCTAGAAATTCAATTTATTCTTATGAATTCACAGGATTAAACAATCAGGGATTACCAACTTTCAAATTGCAGGACGGAGCTGAGAATAATATGACAGATGCAGATTTTCAAGATACAAAAGATGTAACTAAATATTTGAAATATGAAGGTTCTATTGAGCCAAATAAATCTATTGGTTTAGCAAACACTTTTACTTATAAAAACTGGTCATTATATGTATTTATTGTTGGTTCAGGAGGAAATAAAGTTCGTTTAAATCCTGTTTATGACAGTGTTTATGATGACTTGACAGTATTTACAAAAGATTTTACGAATCGTTGGATAAATCCTGGAGACGAAAACTTTACGAATGTTCCGGTTATTGCAGACAAAAGATTAATTGAAAATAATGGAGGAGAGCGCACATTGGCAAAAGCTTACAATACTTATAATTATTCTGATGTTAGAATTGCCGATGGTGATTTCGTGAGATTAAAAAACATCTCATTAGGCTGGGAATTTCCTAAGGATTTCAAGAGAAAATTAGGTGTAAGCACATTTACATTAAAAGGATCAGCAGTAAATCCTTGGTTAATTTATTCAGATAAAAGACTTAACGGTCAGGATCCTGAATTCCGTAACACAGGAGGTGTAGCTTTCCCAATTACATCACAATATACATTCGCCATAAACCTTTCATTTTAATATAATTGATTATGAAAAATATAAAAATAGCTTTATCACTATTAATACTTGTTGGTTTTAGTAGTTGCGATGATTTCCTTTCGGAAACGCCAGATAACAGATTACAGATTGACACACCAGAAAAAATATCCGAATTATTGTCATCGGCATATCCAGATGGTACTTACATAGATGTTGCAGAAACGATGACGGATAACGTATCTGACAATAAAAGTTCGCTTGTTAATATAAATAATGCTCAAAATTACAATTGGGAACTTCAAGATGATCAAACAGGCAGGGATACTCAGGGTTTTTATTGGAATGCAGCTTATAAAGCAATTGCAACAGCAAATCAGGCATTAGCATCTATAAAAGAACTTGGAGGCACACCAAATCTAAATCCTCAAAAAGGAGAAGCATTACTTGCAAGAGCTTATGCTCATTTTATGTTGGTTTCAATGTGGTCAAATCGTTACAATCCGGCTACAGCAGGAACTGATTTAGGGATTCCTTATGTAACAGAGCCAGAAACAGTTTTAATTGGAAACTACAAACGCAATTCAGTAAAAGAAGTTTTTGATCTAATTCAGGCAGATATTGAAGAAGGATTAAAATATGTTACAAATGATTACAGAACAGATTATTTAAAATATCATTTTAATAAAGAAGCAGCAAAAGCTTTTGCAGCAAGGTTTTATACTACAAAAGGAGATTGGAGACGTGTATTAGAACTTACAGATGGATTAGGAAACAAACCAGTAGGAAAACTTAGAGACTGGGTTGCTTATAATTCTTATGATTTTCCTAATAAACCAATTGAATATGCAAAGAATACACAAGTTACAAACCTATTAATAGGATCTCCAAGTTCAATTTGCGGAAGAGCAACAACTTCAAACAGATTTGCTTTTACAAGAGCAAACGAAAGAGATCAGATACTTGGCAGTGAAACTAATATATTCAATAAAGATTGGTTAATTGATATTTCAATTCAAGGAGCAAGTGGAGCAAATGTGGCAGTATATAAATTCAATGAGTATTTTAAATATACAAATGTAACGGCGCAAATTGGTCTTCCATTTACAGGAGTTGTACTTTTTTCAAATGACGAAATGTTCTTAAATCGTATCGAAGCTCACGTTATGACAAATCAATTGGATATTGCTACAGCAGAATTAGAATATTTCTTAGGAACCAGAACAGACGGATATGATAGCGCTACAGATGGATTGACTAAAGAAATGGTGCTAGAAAAATATCCGGTTATTGCAGATGAATTCACACCTTTTTATTCTTTAACTCCAGAGCAAACTTCTTATATCAAAGCAATTACAGAAGCGAGAAGAAGAGAGTTTTTACACGAAGGGCTAAGATGGTTTGATATCAAGAGATTTAATCTTGTTGTAGTACACAATACCTATAATTCACAAGGACAAATAACTAAGAACAATGTCTTGGTTAAAGATGATAAGCGTCGTGCGGTACAAATACCACTAAATGCATCTAATAATGGAATTGAACTAAATCCGAGATAAATTTAATTTAAGCGATTATGAAATTAATTAAACAATATAAAAATATAGTACTGGCTGTTAGTTTTTTAACACTTGCATCTTGTTCTCAGGAAGATCAGCCAAAAGAAAGTTTATTGGATTTTACTCCAAAAGTAAAAACTGATTTAGACAAATGGATTGATCAAAACTATATTGATCCTTATAATATAAGTGTACAATATGAGTGGAATCAAAATGTTGTAGATAATAATAGATTTTTATTTCCGCCAGAAGTAGACAAAGTACAGCCTGCATTAGAAATAATCAAAAAAATATGGATCGATAGTTATACTACTATCGGAGGAAAAGATTTCGTTAAGATCATTGCGCCAAGAGATTTTGTTTTGGTTGGAGGAGTAAACGTAAATCCTGATGACGTTTCAAATACTTTAGGTTTGGCGGAAGGAGGAAAGAGAATTTCTCTTTTTCAGGTTGATTATGTAGACAAGAAAGACCGCGCAAGCGTAACACAATTTGTTCACACAATTCAGCATGAATATGTGCATATTTTAAATCAAACTAAAATTTTTGATGTAGAAGCCTGGGCAAAAATAACACCTAAAGATTATAGCTCAGATCCGTTTAGTATTTCAGATGGTGAAGCTCAGGAACTAGGTTTTATAAGCGCATATGCAAGATCAAATTATATAGAAGATTTTGCAGAAACAGCAGCGATAATTTTACTTAGTTCAAAAGAAGAGTATGCGGCTTTGCTTGCAAGTATTACAAATCCGGCTGGAGTTGATGCTATTAAGAAAAAAGAAGCTCTTGTAGTTCAATACTATAGAGATGCTTTTAATATAGATTTTTATGAGCTAAGAGACGAAGCGCAAAAGAATACCACAGAGGTTCTAAATGATTAAAAATTTAACAAAGAAAAATATGAAAACTAAAAATATATTTAAGTATTTGCTGCTTATTATTTTGATGTTGCAAATAAATAGTTGTGTTAGTACAGACGCTGAACAAAAGTTTGATGACTCACCAACAGAGCGTTTAAATAAGCAAAAAAAGGAATTAAATGATTTATTACTTTCTTCCGAAAATGGATGGAAAGCGGTTTATTATACAGATGATAATCAGTTAGGTGGATTTACACATTTGTTTAAATTTTTGCCTGATGGAAAAGTAACTATGGCTTCTGATTTTGATGATGATACAAAGAAGCATGATAGTCAGTATGAAATTCAATTGGGAAGTACTGTTAGCGTAGTTTTTACAACAAAAAATAAAATTCATTTATTGTCAGACTCTGGTAATTCGCCACTTGCTCCGGGAAAAGGGTTTTTAGGTGATTTTCAGTTTTTATTTTATGGCGTAGAAAATGGAGATCTTGTTTTCAGAACCAACAGAACTGTGAAAGAAGTTCGTTTCGTAAAAGCAACACCTCAAGATTGGGACGATTTAGCAGGAAACACTATCATGAATAAAAACTTGACAGGTGATATTAATAGTCCTTTATTCAGAACACTTGAAACTACAGATGGAACAACAGTTAAAAAATATGATCTTAACTATAATTCCGTAGTTCGATTTGGAACAGCATCTCCTTTAGAAGATGGAAACGCTGAAACGCTGAAATTAGCAGTGGCGTATACACCTACAGGAATAACTGTAAAACCTGCAATCACTGTTGGATCTCAAAAATTATCAGCTTTTGCTTATAATGAAACAGATAAAAACTTTGTAGCAACAGGAACAAGCGGTACAAAAGCTACTATTCAATTTACAAATATACCGCCAAGATTAACAGATGATTATAAATTGTTTCTAGAAGGTGGTCCTCAAATTACAATAGGATATATAGCTGCGAATTTATCTAAAGCGGCTACGAACTCTCCGTATGCTAAAGCAATATTAGATAAAGTAAATGCCGCTTTACCAGCAAATCAAAAAATTTCGAGAATTGAGCTAAATTTCAACGATCCTTTGAATGGTAATTACATCGCGTATACATTTACCGGAGGAAAAGGACCAATCTATCATTTTTTTACTACTAGTGAAGATGCAGCAAATAAGACCATTATTTTAACCAATGACGGTTGGACAGCATCTGCGGCGACAAGAGCATTTTTGAAAATCTTAGATGATGAGATTACAAATCCTAAAGGATTATATCTTAAAAAAGAATCATTTACCATTTTCTATACGAATGTTATTTACACTTATGCAAGTGCAGCCACACCATTTAGATTGACAAATTACAGATTTTAAAAGAAGAGTTTTTTTTAGTTTTGTTTTTAATTTTGGAAAAAAGCGACTCAAATCGAGTCGCTTTTTTAAGATTAAGAACCAGTAGAAATATTTTATAGCAGAAATTACCCATTATTCTTTACAGATATAATCTAAAAAATCAATTTAAAAATTTCATGATTACATATTTTGCAGGTCTGAAATCAAGCAGACAAAAAAAGAGTGAAAAACAATATAGAGAGCATTCAGTATCAGTTTTAGAAATACTTTTAAGTTCGTCAAGAGTAGAAGTAATAAGTGGTGAAGAGCAAAAGAGTATTTTTGGAAAAGGATATTCTTATCAACCTGCAAGATGCTCTGTTTATGAACGTTCTGAGATGAATTCTTTTAGGATCTCTTAGCGATAAGACTATAATTCTGAATTAAATTGAAAGTTAACAAGTACGAATGTCATTTGTTGTTCATTATAAAAGAGTTTTAATTTATTAAACCGTTTCAGAATTTTGAAACGGTTTTTTTATCCTTTTTCATTTTAAAGAAGCGCTCTTCTTCATAAATTATACTATTGTTATTTTTTTAAAAAGGGAATTATCATATATTTGGCAAGTCATTCATAGCCCTGATAGAAGCGGTATCCTTTTACTGGCTTTTTTTGCCAGAAAAAGATACAAGCGGATAGCAGGAATAGCTACAAACAATTATTAAAATTAATTTTGAATATGAAATTACTAGAAGGAAAAGTTGCCATCATTACGGGCGCTAGTCGTGGAATTGGAAGAGGAATCGCTGAAGTTTTTGCTAAACATGGTGCAAACGTTGCTTTTACATACAGCTCATCTGTAGCATCTGCAGAAGCTTTGGAAGCAGAGTTGAACAGTTTAGGAGTTAAAGCAAAAGGGTACCAGTCAAATGCGGCCGATTTTAATGAAGCACAAACTTTTGTTGACGCTGTTTTAGTTGATTTTGGAACAGTTGATATTTTGATTAACAACGCCGGAATCACAAAAGATAACCTATTAATGCGTATGTCTGAAGCTGATTTTGACCAGGTTATTGATGTCAATTTGAAGTCAGTATTTAATATGACAAAAGCAATTCAAAAAACTTTCTTAAAACAACGTGCAGGTTCTATTATCAATATTAGTTCAGTTGTTGGAGTATCAGGAAACGCAGGACAAACTAACTATGCGGCATCTAAAGCTGGTGCAATTGGTTTTACAAAATCAGTAGCATTAGAATTGGGTTCACGTAATATTCGTTGTAATGCGATTGCTCCAGGGTTTATCGAAACCGAAATGACAGCAAAATTGCCGGAAGATGTAGTAAAAGGATGGAGAGACGGAATTCCGTTGAAACGCGGAGGAACAGTAGAAGATGTAGCAAATGCTTGTCTTTTCCTTGCTTCAGATATGAGCGCATACGTTACAGGACAAGTCCTTAATGTTTGCGGAGGAATGCTTACTTAGAAAGGTACAAAGGCACTAAGTAGCAAAGGTTCAAAGGTTTTTTTATTGGAATCTTTAAATTATTAAATCTTTTCAATCATTAAATCATAAATATGACTACAAACACAATACTATTATTATTGCTTTCATTAGTAATAGCGGGAGGTTTGTCGTATTTTCAATATTTTTTTAAAGCCAAAAACAAATCCAATGTGATTTGGTTTTTGGCTTTTTTACGTTTTTTAGCCATTTTCGGGTTATTAGTCTTATTGATAAACCCAATAATGACCAAGAATTCACTCGAAATAACCAAAACTCCATTAGCAATTGCAGTCGATAATTCAAGTTCGATTTCAGTTTTGAAATCTGATAAGAAAGTGGCTGAATTGTATCAGAAATTAATTTCGAATCCTGCACTTCAGGAAAAATTCGATATTCAATCTTACCAATTTGATGCAGATTTTAAACCTTCCGATAAATTTGATTTTAAAGGAAAACAAACGAATCTGGACGAAGTTGCCAAAAATCTAAAAAGCATCAACAAAAATCTGATTTTCCCAACTGTTGTAATTACAGACGGAAATCAAACTACAGGAAACGATTATGTATATCGATTTGATCCTGTCAATAAAGTTTATCCTTTGGTTGTGGGAGATACAACCACTTTTCTTGATTTAAAAATCAATCAGCTTAACGTAAACAAATACGCTTTTCATAAAAATAAATTTCCTGTTGAAGTTTTTCTTCAATATTCCGGAGATAAAACCACAAATGCCGATTTTACAATTGTGCAGGGAAATTCAGTTGTAGCCAAAGAAAAAGTTTCTTTTTCACCTTCTAAAAAAACAGCGACTTTAAATTTGCTTTTACCCGCAGATAAAGTTGGATTGCAAATCTTTAAAGCTAGTATTTCATCAGGAACAAAAGAGAAAAATAGTTATAATAACGTAAAGAATTTTGCTGTCGAAGTCATTGATCAAAAGTCAACAATTGCCATTGTTTCGGCTATAAATCATCCGGATATTGCGGCATTAAAACGTGCAATTGAAGTTAATGCACAACGCAAAGTGATTTTGGTTAAACCAAATGATATTAGTCAATTACAAGATGTTTCGGTTTTAGTTTTATATCAGCCAACAACTGCCTTTAAAGCGATTTTTGACAATAATAAATTAGCGGGAACAAACACTTTTATAATTACAGGAAACAACACCGATTTTAATTTTCTAAACCAACAACAAAATAGTTTGGTTTTTAAAATGAGCGGACAAAGAGAAGATTATTTATCTGAATTTCAATCGCAGTTTAATCTATTTGCGATAGATAATATAGGTTTTGAAAATTTTCCGCCGTTGCAAAATTTATTCGGAACCATTACCACAAACGGAAATGTGTCTGTTTTACTTTCGTCAAAAATTAGAAATGTTACTACAAACGCACCTTTATTGGCTTTCGCCGAAAATCAAGGGAAAAGAACTGCTTTTCTTTTGGGAGAAAACAGTTGGAAATGGCGTTTGCAAAGTCATATCGACAATCAATCATTTGAAAAATATGATGTTTTTGTAGACAAAATAATTCAATATTTAGCCTCAACAACTTCAAGAAAGTCACTTGTTGTAACACACGAAAGTTTCTATAATTCAGGAGAAGCAATTGTAATCAATGCGCAATACTTCAATAAAAACTATGAATTTGACGAGAAAGCCAGATTAACAATTACAGTTACAAACGCAGAAACAAAGCAAGTTAAAAACTACGATTTGTTAAAAGGAAACAATTCTTTCTCTGTAAATCTGGACGGTTTAGTTACCGGAAAATATAATTTTACAGTAAAAGAACTGAATACAAATACATCATATTCAAGTCATTTTGAGATTTTGGATTTTGATATTGAAAAACAATTCGTAAATCCGGATGTTACAAAACTAAAACAACTAGCACTTCAAACTGGTGGGAAAGCATTCTTTGAAGATCAAGCCGATAATTTGATCAATACACTTCTTGAAAATAAGGAATACAAATCAATAGAGAAAAATATTTCAACTAAAACTCCGTTAATTGATTGGGTTTGGTTGCTGATTTTAATCGCAGTTTTCTTGACAACAGAATGGTTTGTTAGAAAATATAATGGATTGCTTTAGTATCTCTTCTAAGTAATGTTTTAATTAAGTAAAATCTAAATTTGTATATATGTTTAATTCAGAAGATGTTGTTTTTAATAAATTTAAAACACAGCTTGAAAGCAAAGGCTTAACTATTGATTCTATTGATAAAGATGGATTTATTCTTATAGATGTAGAAGGATCTGAATTAAAAGTAAGTTTAGATAATGTTAGACGTAACTACGAAAGAGATTCTGATGATAGTCATATTACAGATTTAATTAATGTAATTGTTTCCCATTCATTAGAAAAAGAAGATTGGGAGATTATAAAAGATAAAATTTATGTACAATTTTTTCCTAATGACTTTGAGTTTGAAAACCTGATATATGAAAAGGTAACAGAAGAATTCAGCAGAGTTTTTATGGTAAATACTAATAATAACTTTTCATTTATTTCTCATGATGATTTGATAGACTGGAGCTTAGACTTAGAAGAATTAAAACGTCAAGTTGATTTAAATTTAGATACTTTTTTAGATAAAGTAAAGATAGAAGTTGATGATGTTGATAATCATAAACTAGGAATGATTGATATTGAGGAAGTTTGGCTTAAAAGTGCTTGTCTTTTTTCATCAAAAATTAAGGATTTAGTTAAAAATAGTATTGGTTTTCCATTTTATGCTGTCATTCCTGTGAGAGACTTTTGTTATATTTTTGGAGAGCAAGATTTTGAGTATTTTTCTGAACGTCTTGGTTCTGTTGTAGTTGAAGAATATGAGAAATCAGGATATCCAATTACAACTGAAATTTTGAAATTTTCAGAAAATGGAGTTAAAGCAATGGGAAAATATTAAATAACAATATGGATTTCAGGCTAAAAGTATTCTACACCGTTGCACTCCGCTTAAATTTTACTAAAGCGGCAACGGAATTATATATCTCGCAGCCAGCAGTTTCTAAACACATTCAGGAATTAGAAGAAACTTATAAAACCAAGCTTTTTGAACGAAACGGTTCTAAAATCGCTTTAACTCCCGCCGGAGAAATTCTGCTAAAACACACCAAAAATATCTTCGAAATCTACCGCGAAATTGATTTTGATATGAGTTCTTTTATCAACGAACGTCAAGGTTTATTGCGTTTAGGAGCAAGTACAACAATCGCACAATATCTTATTTCACCGGTTTTGGCCCGTTTTCATCAAAAGCAAAAAGATATAAAAGTCAATTTGCTAAACGGAAATACAGAGCAAATCGAAAATGCCTTAATCAACAAAGAAATAGAAATAGGAATTGTAGAAGGACAATCTAAAAATCAGTCTATAAAGTATATTCCGTTTTTGAAAGACGAATTGGTTTTGGTTTGCAATATCAATAATCCTTTTGCAAAGAAAAATGAAGTTTCAGTTGAAGACTTAAAATCTATGAAATTCATAACTCGTGAACGTGGTTCCGGAACACTTGAAGTTATAGAATTTGCTTTGAAACAAATTGGTTTTAAAATAACTGATTTGCAAATCGAAATGCAATTAGGAAGCACAGAAAGCATAAAATCATATTTATTAAATTCGGATTGTTTTGCTTTTATGTCAATACATGCCGTAGATAAAGAGCTAAAGAATAACGAACTTATGGTTCTTGATGTAGAAAATTTATCTGTCGAAAGGTATTTTTACATCATTACTTTACTAGGAAAAACAGATTCATTATCAGAACTTTTTATTCAGAATATTTCTTCTTACTATAACTTAGAGTTATAGTCGATTGCAATTTACGATTAGTGATTATGATATAAACGGCAGACCTTTGTAAAAGAAATATCAAATCAATTATTTTGAAAACGAAACAACATACACCGTCACATTTATTAGAAGTTAACCTTTATATACAACAAGCAATTTTTGTTTTGATAATTGCTCTTTGTTTATTTTCTATAATCTCTCCGCCAATTGCATTATTATTTGGAGTTATAATGGTGAATATTTTCGGAAACCCATTTGTTGAATTCAATACTAAGGCGATTACTTATTTATTACAATTTTCGGTAGTTGGTTTAGGTTTCGGAATGAATGCTTCAAGCGCACTTTCTGCCGGAAAAGAAGGTTTTTTATTGACGATATTTTCAATTTTCAGTACCTTAATATTAGGTACATTTCTTGGAAAATGGCTTAAAACAGATAAAAAAACGTCGCATTTAATCTCTTGCGGAACAGCTATTTGCGGAGGAAGCGCAATTGCTGCCATTTCGCCTGTTATAAAATCAAATGAGAATCAAACTTCAATTGCATTAGGCGTAATCTTTATTCTGAATTCGATCGCATTATTTGTTTTCCCGTTTATTGGACATCAGCTTGATTTATCTCAAAAAGACTTCGGATTATGGTGCGCAATTGCTATTCATGACACAAGTTCTGTAGTTGGAGCAGCCAATAAATATGGAGCAGAAGCTTTGCAAATTGCAACAACTGTAAAATTAGCAAGAGCATTGTGGATTATTCCAATTTCGATTTTGACAGCTGTAATTTTTAAAAGTAAAAACAGTAAAATTAAAATTCCTTACTTCATAGGATTATTTATTCTTGCAATGCTTTTTAATACTTATGTGCCTGCAACTGCTATTATTGCATCGCATATTGTGGGAATTGCAAAAATTGGATTAACAATTACATTGTTTTTAATTGGAGCAACCTTAAATATAAATACTTTAAAATCAGTAGGAGTGAAGCCTTTATTACAAGGAGTTTTACTTTGGATATTTATTGCTTGTTTAGGTCTGGCTTCAATATTATACTTTCATTAAAAAAAAACTATTTTACATTCGAGAATTTCACAATTGGTTTGTCAACCATTTTGTAGAATTTTCCTTTAAACGAAAAATGTTTTTCAATCTCGAATTTAAACTGTTTTTTAGTTTTGGCCATTGTAGCTATTTCTGAAGGAAGAGTAACTTCGAATTCATCATTAACCTGCTCAGCTTTATCAAAAGTACCGCTTGTTTTAATGATAATGTCTCTAAAATGTTTTTTAGTAGTATCATTTACAACACTATAAGAGCTTGACCAAGTTACACTTGCAACATTTGTAAGCTGATAATCATAAACTTGCATTATAGGTTGATATTTACCTTCAAATCCGGCAACAAGATATAGAATGCCTTCAAACGGACCGCCGGCGCCACCATTGACGTGTAATAATGTAAATGCATATTGATCTTCGCCAATTTCGATAAGTTTAGGTTTTGGTGCTTGTGCAAATGCGCCAAAGCCAGCTACTGCAGGTTGAAAAGATCTCATTTGCCAAATTTTGTCATTTTTTGCAAATTTGGCAACACCAACAAGACCACCGGAAAATCTTCCGGTTTGTAGGCCGTCTTCATCATAAATAGAATGATTGAAAAATAAGAGTTTAAATTGATTTCCTTTAGAATCTTTATAATCGATGTTTTCCAGAAGTCTGGTTGCAACGCCTTGAGTGTATGGAAACATTTGATCGCCTTCGACCTCATTAACATCTTTAAATGCAGTAGGTTTACAGTTTTTACAATTCCAGCTTATAAAGGTGTTATGATCTGAAAGATTGTATAATTTGCCTGGAAAAAGCTTCTGCATTGTTTTCAGACCGTCCAACGGATCAGAAAGCTGCAATGTTCTTTTGGTATTTAAAATAGTATCGCTAACATTTTTAAGCTTTACAATATCATCTTGTGCAGTACAAACGGAAGAAAACATCAAAAAAAGAATACTCAGGCGGATTAGGCGCATAGGAAATAGTTTAAGGGCTAAAGTAAAACGAAATTACAAATAAACTTTGAATTTGAGGTTATCTCATTTAAATGGTTTGAATGCCATACAAAATTAAATTTACACAATATTTGAAAGTATTCTTTTGAATTATATTTAAATGAGATAAATTTGCCCCCTCAAACAAATTTATAAATGAAAAACTTTAAAATGAAACCAAAACTAATCGCTTTTTTTGCATTAGGAATTGGATTTTTGACATTATCCTGGGGAATCGTTGGACATGAACGTATTAACAAAGCAGCGGTAATGGCTTTGCCTCAATCAATACAAGTGTTTTTTTACAATCACATTGATTTTATTACTCAGGAAGCTTCTGTACCGGACATCCGTAAATATGCTTTAAATTATAAAGACGAAAATCCAAGACATTATTTTGACATGGAAAGTTTTGGTCCTGCTGAAAGTTTTCCAAAAACTTTAGAAGAAGCAAAGGCTAAATATGATGCTAAATTTTTGAACGAGAATGGTATTTTGCCTTGGTATATCGAAGATATGATGGTAAAATTAACTAAAGCTTTTAAAGAGAAAAACAGAGCTGAAATTTTATTCCTTGCAGCAGATTTAGGTCATTATATTGGTGACGCACACATGCCATTGCATACTTCTGCAAATCATGACGGACAATTAACTGACCAAAAAGGAATTCATTCACTTTGGGAAAGCAGATTACCTGAATTATTTGCTAAAAACTATAAATTAAATGTACCACAAGCACAGTATTATGAAGATGTTCATAAAGCAACTTGGGATATGATTAATGATACTCATAGTTTAGTTGAACCTTTATTGGCAGTTGATAAAAAACTAAGAACTGCAACTCCTGAAAACCAGGTTTTTGAAATGGATGCAGATGGAAAAGTGGCAAAAACTAAATACAATACAGCTAAATTCTCTGAAAAATATGCTGCTAAATTGCACCAGGAATTAAACGGAATGGTTGAAAGCCAAATGAGAAAAGCAATTGCTGCAACTGCTAGTTTTTGGTATACTGCTTGGGTAAACGCCGGAAAACCAGATTTGAGCAAGTTAGACGCATTTGAAGTTACACAACGTAATAATGAAGCTTTGAAACAAGATCAAAAATTGTATCAGGACGGATATTTATTCGGGATGAAGAATCAGAATGACTAAGAAGTTTTTTAGTTTCAGGTTTTATGTTTCAAGTTGAGATGTGGTAATGAAACTTAATAATTCTCATTAATAAAAAAAGCCTCAAATTCAAATGAATTTGAGGCTTTTTTTATGTGTCGATTTTGTCAAACAAGTTGAGTTAAAATTATAAAAAATTAGTGTAAACCCGTTTAATCCGCGTTATTCGTGTGCTATTTTTCAACAACCTTCCATTAACTTGAAACATGAAACATGAAACAAAAATTATTTCTGATATTTCTTTTTCTTCAACATATCCGAAGCTGTTTGATAAAACGAAATAGTTTCATTAACCAAATCAGTTCTTTCTTTATTCACAGGGATTTCATTATAATTAATTTGAAATTCAGGAGCCAGGCCCGGTTTTGGATTGACTTCTAAATCAAACTGTTTCACTTGCTGTTTAGGAGATAAAATAGTTAAAACATTATCCTTAATCAAACCTAAATCCTGATAAGTTGCAATAAAAGCTCTTGGTTTGTAATCAGGTTTCAAAACATCCTGACCAAAGAATTTACTTTCATAACTAAAATTCAATAATCCAAAAAGCGTTGGCATAAGGTCAATTTGCGACATTGTCTTATTGTATTTTTCAGGTTTTGCGCCCGGAGTATAGATAAAGCCCGGAATTCTGTATTTGTCTAACGGAAGTTCAGTTTTTCCAGCACTTGAAGCACAATGGTCAGCAACAATTACGAATACTGTATTTTTGAACCAAGGCTGCTTACTCGCCATTTCAAAGAATTTTCTCAATGAATAATCAGTATATTTTACTCCGCCATCACGAGATTTAATATCTCCGGGAATATCAATTTTATTATTCGGATAAGTAAAAGGTCTGTGATTACTAACAGTCATAATGTGGTTAAAGAAAGGTTTATTTTCCTTTGCTTCAGCATTCATAACTTTAATAGCTTTGTTGTACATATCTTCATCACAAACGCCCCAAACATTAGAAAACGTAATTTCTTCAGGAGAAAAACTTGATTTGTCTACAATTTGGTAACCATTTCCACCATAGAAATCCTGCATATTGTCAAAGAAAGCATCACCGCCATACATGAATTTTACATTATAACCTTTTTGTTTGAAGATTGCTCCGGTTGAGAATTTATTCTTATTGTCTTCTCTTTTTACAACACTTTCTCCGGCAGTTGGAGGTAAACATAAAGTAACTGCTTCAAGTCCGCGAACGGTTCTGTTTCCTGCAGCATATAAATTGGTAAATACCAAACTTTTCTGAGCCAAACTATCTAAGAAAGGAGTAATATTTTGCTCGTTACCATACATTTTCATGAATTCGGCGCTATAACTTTCGATAGTAATTAATACAACATTCTTGTGGTTTTCCAGAGAATCACTTGTTATTTTACGTGAAGTATTTTCGCCTGAGATAGTAGGAAATTGTTGTTTTAATAATGCAAAAGCTTCCTGATCAGGTAAAGTTTTGTAGAATTTAAAATAATCTAATTTATTATTCTGAAAAGCAAGATAGAATTTGTACAATCCATTAGCTTGTAATTCATTAACAAATACATTTTTGGAGTTTTCCGTTTTAGCTAATGTTGGAATTGCAATCAATGAAATAAAGAACAAGATTAGATAAACCGCGCTAATTTTTATTTTCCCGGCAAAAGAAGGAATTTCGCTGATGAAATTTTTAGATTTTTTAAGAATAAGATAAGTAATGATTCCGGTTATTAAAAACAGCGCTGAAAATATTGGAATAACAGGATAAGACTGCATGATATTTCCAATAACTTCATTTGTATAAATTAGATAATTAACAGCAATAAAATTGTATTTAACTCCAAACTCATTCCAGAAGAAATATTCACTTAAACCATTTTGAAGGATCAATAAAACATACAAGAAAATTACAAAAGCAAATAACCAATATCTGATTTTTTCTCTTTGTTTTGGAATAAAAAGTAAAAGAGCAAAAAGAGCCATTTTAATTCCAATAAAAATTAAGACAATATTCGGTAAAGCTCCGCCATATTCCGTAACAATACTTTTCCCCGAAGCGATATAAATAAATAGCGCTACAAAACCACCTAAAATAATGTAACCCCAAGGTTTATTGTATTTAGTATTAGAAACAGTAATTAAATACAACCATAAAAAAATACTCGCAACTACAAAAACGAAGAAATCTGAAATGAGTCCTAATGAAAAGATTTTCAGGCTTTCAAGGATAGTAAATGAGCTTTGAGTTATAGGATGAAAAAACAAAACAATTCGTAAAATAAAGCTTACGATAAAATAAAACAACGCAAGATTGAAAAGTGGGGAAAATTTCTTGTAAAAAGCCATCTAATTATTTTTTTGACAAAATTAATCCATATACATTAGTTCCAGATTAAGTTATACTTTCATGTTACTTAACTTTATCTTAATGTTTACTTAAGATTTATTGGTTTGCGCTATTCTTATGGTTTTAAGCGGTTTCTGAGTTCAAAATTTTTATCTTTGAGGATAAAATTTTATAGTTTTAATCTAAATTTAAAATTAAATGCACATTTTAATAGTTGAAGATGAGTTAGGTATTGTTCAGTTTTTACAACAAGGTCTGCAAGAAGAAGGATATCAAATTACAACTGCAAATGATGGTTCAAAAGGATTTGAATTGCTTCAGGAGCAAAAGTTTGATTTAATTTTACTGGATTGGATGTTACCAAAAATCAATGGTTTAGATTTATGTAAAGCCATAAGAGTCAAGGATCAAATAACGCCAATTATTTTTCTGACTGCAAAAGATACAGTACAGGAAACGATTGAAGGCTTAAAAGCGGGAGCAAACGACTATATCAAAAAACCTTTTAGTTTTGAAGAATTAGTAGAGCGCATCAAGGTTCATTTTAGAAACCAAAAAACAGCTGAAATACTTACTTTAGGAACAATTACAATTGATCTTTCAAAACATATTGTCTTAAAAAATGCCGAAGAAGTTTCTTTAACACAACGAGAGTTTGAATTGCTGACTTATTTGATTAAAAATAAAGGAAAAGTATGTACCCGAAATCAAATCTTAAAAGATGTTTGGGAGATAAATTTTGAATACGATACCGGCGTAATTGATGTTTTTATGAATGCAATCAGAAAAAAACTCAATTTAAAAATTGAAGAAGATTATATTAAAACAATCCGCGGTATTGGCTATATCGCTAATGACTTATAAATGTTGCAACTTTCTTTTAAAAACAGAATTGCCTTAAACTATATTATCACGACAGGTTTGTTGATTTTGGTAGTTTTCTCTATTATTTATTCCATTGTTAAACATACTGTTTACAGTCATATTGACGAAAATATTAATGTTGAAATCAAAAACCACTTAGAAGAGTTAAAGGTTGTAAATGGTAAAGTAATTTTTATTGATGCCGAAGAATGGAAAGAACGTGAACATAATACTGTTGATGTAAATCCGGTTTTTGTAGAGTTTTTGGATCTAAACAAAAAAGTGGTAGAAAAAGCACCAAATTTAAAGACCGAAACACTTGAATTCAAAGATTCTGTAGAAGATTTTAAATTATTTGATACTAAATTAGGCGATCATGCTGTACGACAAATTCAGGTTCCGCTTCATATTAACAATAAAAAAATAGGATATGTAATTGTCGCAATGTCATTGGCAGATTCAAAAATGGTATTGAATAATTTGTTTGATATAATGTCTCTGTCTTTTCTGGGGATTTTAATATTGCTGTTTTTTATCGCACGTTTTTTTGCAGGCCGAAGCATAAAACCAATAAATGCAATTATAACTACCTCAAAAGTAATCACAAAAGATAACCTTAAAACAAGGATTCCGTTGCCCAAAACACGAGATGAATTGTACACACTTTCTAAAACCATAAACAATTTATTAAACCGAATTGAAGATGCAATAGAACGTGAAAAACAGTTTACTTCTGATGCTTCTCATGAATTAAGAACACCTTTGACAGTAATAAAAGGAACACTTGAGGTTTTGATTCGTAAACCTCGTGATAATAAGGAATATGAAGAAAAAATAAATTATTGTATAAAAGAAGTAGATCACTTAAATATGTTGGTGGATCAGCTTTTATTAATGGCTCGTTTTGAGAATCAAAAGAAAGGTATAAGTCCGGAAACAGTTTATTTAAATGCAATGATTTTGGATGTTTTAACGCTAAATTCAGAGAAGATAAACAATCTGAATATCGATATTAAATTTGATGCTTTAGAAGATTATTACATCAAATCAGATAATTTCTTAGTAGTGACAATTCTTAGGAATATTATTTCGAATGCAATTAAATACACAAGAAAAGACGGAGCAGTTTCGATTTTACTTTCGAAGCAAAATGAAAAAATAATCTGTAAAATTTCTGATAACGGAATTGGAATTGCAAAAGAAGATCTGGAAGCAATTTTTAATCCTTTCTTCAGATCAAATTCAACAGATCATCCTGAAATTAAAGGAACCGGATTGGGATTGTCGATCGTAAAAAGAATTACAGAATTACTAAATATTAAGTTTAAAATCGAGAGCGAAATAGGGGCAGGAACAACCGTTATTTTGAGTTTTAATGAAAACCTGAAATCGTTATCGTAGAATTAAAAAATGTAATAAAAACGACACAGATTACGTTTTTTAACAATAAACTATCGTTAAGTTAAATTAAAAATTGCTTTTTTATTAAATTAACTGTTATATTTGCAACCGAATCAAAGAATTAAAAAACAAACCAAGTCATGATTTCTATTCAATTACATCATCATCATTTTCATTATTGCTCTCAAGCGATGTGTTAATGGTATGCATGTAAATCATCATATTTTAAAACCCGTTTGAGTACATCAAACGGGTTTTTTTATACCAATTCTTTGTACTCAGACTATTAATCCAACAAAAACTAAAAAAATGAGTACATTAAAAATTGCAATTCAAAAATCTGGTCGTTTAAACGAAGACAGCATTCAAATCTTAAAAGATTGCGGTATTTCGATCAACAACGGAAACGACCAATTAAAAGCTGAAGCTTCAAATTTTCCATTAGAAGTTTTGTACCTGAGAAATTCAGATATTCCTCAATATTTAATTGACGGAGTGGTAGATCTTGCTATCGTAGGAGATAATTTATTGGTAGAAAAAGGAAAACACATTGAAGTAATTCAGAAATTAGGATTTTCAAAATGCAAGGTTTCTGTTGCAGTTCCTAAAGCCTTCAATTACAACTCAATTCAGGATTTGGCAGGTTTACGTATTGCAACTTCTTATCCAAATACGGTTAATGAATATTTCGATTCTTTTGGATTAACAGTTGATATTCACCAAATTTCAGGTTCTGTAGAAATTGCTCCAAATATTGGTCTTGCAGATGCAATTGTAGATATTGTTTCCAGCGGAAGTACATTATTTAAAAACAACTTAAGAGAAGTAGAAGTTATCCTGAAAAGTGAAGCAGTTTTGGCAGTTTCTCCAAAAGTTTCGCCGGAAATTCAGAAGCACATAGATACTTTAAAATTCAGAATACAATCGGTTTTAAGAGCACGAAATTCAAAGTATATTTTGATGAATGTACCAAACGATAAAATTGATGAAATTGGTAAAATATTACCGGTTTTAAGAAGTTTAACTGTTTTGCCATTAGCACAAGAAGGCTGGAGTAGTGTTCACTCGGTAATTGATAAAGATACTTTTTGGGATGTAATAGACAAGCTAAAAGAGGCTGGAGCCGAAGGAATTTTAGTTTGCCCAATTGAAAAAATGGTTCTTTAGGGCTTTGCCCACAATAGGCTTTAGGCAATATGCTTTAAGCCAAAAAAATGACAAAGTTACTAAAGCTTAAAGCCTATAGCTTATAGCATAAAGCATAAAAAAAATGAATAAAATAGACAATCCAAAACCAGAAACCTGGTCAGAAATATTAAAAAGACCAACCAAAACTATCGATGATATCGAAGTTACGGTAAAAGAAATTTTTAAAGAGGTTCAGAAAAAAGGAGATGAAGCTGTAGCAAAATACACTTCAATTTTCGACGGAATCACTTTAGAAAATTATGAAGTTACAACTGAAGAGATTCAGGAAGCAATTAGTTTGATTTCAGAAGAATTGAAAGAAGCGATTCAATTAGCAAAAGCTAATATTCTAAAATTTCACACTGCTCAAAAAACAGAACGAATTTCGATCGAAACTACAGAAGGTGTTAATTGTTGGCAGGAAAAAAGACCAATTCAAAAAATCGGACTTTATATTCCGGGAGGAACAGCGCCTTTGTTTTCAACAGTTTTAATGTTGGCGGTTCCTGCTGAAATTGCAGGTTGCAAAGAAATCGTATTATGTTCGCCACCAGATAAAACCGGAAAAATTAATCCCGCAATTTTATATGCGGCTAATTTATGCGGAGTTACCAAAATCTTAAAAGTTGGCGGAATCCAGGCAATCGCAGGAATGACATTCGGGACAAAATCAATTCCTAAGGTTTATAAAATCTTCGGGCCTGGAAATCAATTTGTAACTGTTGCTAAACAATTAGCAACACAATTTGGCGTTGCGATCGATATGCCGGCAGGACCATCAGAATTGTTAGTTGTGGCAGATGACACTGCAGTTCCAGCTTTTGTCGCTTCAGATTTATTGTCTCAGGCAGAACACGGAACGGATAGTCAGGTGATTTTAGTTTCGACTTCAAAAAGATTAATTGATGCTGTCGAAAAAGAACTTCAAACTCAAATTGAAACGCTTCCGCGAAAGGAAATAGCGAAAAAAGCGATTGAAAACTCAAAATTAATCTACGTTGAAAACGATCAAATTGCTTTAGAATTAATCAACGAATACGGACCGGAACACTTTATTATATGTTCAGAATTTGATGATTTTTATTGCAACGGAATTGTAAATGCAGGTTCTGTTTTTATTGGAAATTATACTCCGGAAAGTGCTGGAGATTATGCTTCTGGAACAAATCATACGTTACCAACCAACGGATATGCTAAGAATTACAGCGGAGTAAATCTGGATAGTTTCATGAAATCAATGACGTTCCAAAAAATATCCAAAGAAGGAATTCAAAACATTGGCAAAGCAATTGAAATTATGGCTGAAGCTGAAGGTTTGCAAGCACATAAGAATGCTGTGACTTTGAGATTGAAGAGTTTGGAAGAAAGAGAATAGATTATAGAAGAAAGATGAAAGAGCCAAGAAGCAAGACGAAAGATTCATAGGATTAGATTTGACTCTTTTCTCTTGATTCTTGCTTCTTGCATCTTTCCTCTCCTTAAAAAAAAATAAAAAAAATGAAATTCGATATAAATACAATAACGCGTGAAAACGTAAAAATATTAAAACCTTATTCGTCGGCGCGTGATGAGTTTGAGGATTTTGATACTGCCGAAATGATATTTCTGGATGCCAATGAAAATCCGTTTCAGAATGGTGTGAATCGTTATCCGGATCCGCAACAGAATTCGGTTAAAGTGATTTTGGCGAAGAATAATAACGTAAAATCAAGTCAGATTTTATTAGGAAACGGAAGTGATGAAGTATTAGATTTACTTTTCAGAGCTTTCTGCGAGCCAAAAACGGATAATATTATTTCGCTGCCACCAACTTATGGAATGTATGGTGTTTTAGCGAATATTAACGCGGTAGAAAATAGAGAAGTTTTACTTTCAAGTGATTTTCAGCCACAAGTCGAAAAGATTTTAGATGCTGTAGACGAAAATACAAAAATCATCTTTTTATGCTCGCCAAATAACCCAACCGGAAATTCTTTTTCGGATGAAAGTGTGGTGAAATTACTTCAGAATTTTAAAGGTTTAGTCGTAATTGACGAAGCATATATTGACTTTTCGGATAAAGAAAGCTGGTTGACAGAAATCGACGAATATCCAAATTTGGTGATTACACAAACACTTTCAAAAGCGTATGGTTTGGCTGGAATTCGTTTAGGGATTTGTTATGCTTCTGAAGCTGTAATTTCAGTTTTGAATAAGATAAAACCTCCTTATAATGTAAACGAATTAACGCAACAAAGAGCAATTGTTCGTTTGAATGATTCGGATAAAATAAAACAAGAAATAGCTTCTATTATAGAACAAAGAGAAGAATTGCTTAAAGTTTTGCTTGAAGTAGGTTTTGTAGAAAAAGTTTATCCTACAGAAGCCAATTTTGTATTAGTAAAAGTGGATGATGCAAATAAAAGATACGATGAATTAATTGCAAAAGGAATTGTAATTCGCAACAGAACGACTCAGCCATTATGCGAAAATTGCTTGCGTTTTACGATTGGAATTCCAAAGGAAAATGCAGTTTTGATTAAAGAATTGAAGTTGCTCAGATAAAGCTTAACCGCAAAGTTCACAAAGAATTACGCGAAGTTCGCAAAGTTTTTTTGCCACAGATTAAAAGGATTAAATAGATTTTAAATTCGTGGCAATTAGTGAAATTTGTGGCAAAAGAAAAAAAAAATCATTTTAATCTGTGAAATCTGTGGCAGAACAAAAATATAATTTATGAAAAAAGTACTTTTTATCGATCGTGACGGAACGATTGTTTTAGAACCAGAAAATTATCAATTAGATGCTTTGGAGAAAGTAGAATTTTATCCAAAAGCTTTTCAATATTTGGCTAAAATTGCCAATGAATTAGATTACGAATTGGCGATGGTGACCAATCAGGACGGATTAGGTACGGATAGTTTTCCGGAAGATACGTTTTGGCCAACGCAAAATTTTATTTTAAAAGCCTTTGAAAACGAGGGAGTTTTGTTTGACGATATTTTTATTGATAGATCTTTTCCGGAAGATAATGCGCCAACACGCAAGCCAAGAACGGGAATGCTGACAAAATATATTGATAATCCGGAATATGATTTGGTAAATTCGTTTGTTTTAGGAGATCGCTTGACTGATGTTGAATTGGCTAAAAATCTTGGAGCAAAAGCCATTTTTATCAATGATAATGACGGAATCGGAAGCAATGAAATATCCTCAAAACGCGAGGAATTAGACGAAACTATTATTCTTCAAACGATGAGTTGGAAGACTATTTATGAGTTTTTAAAACTAGAAGCACGTTCGGCTTCGATTACGCGTAAAACCAATGAAACGGATATTTTTATCAATTTAAACTTAGACGGAACCGGAAAAAGTAAAATCGAAACCGGAATTGCTTTTTTTGATCATATGTTGGATCAAATCTCACGTCACGGGCAAATGGATTTGGAAATTCTAGTAAAAGGTGATCTTGAAGTTGATGAACATCATACAATTGAAGATACTGCAATTGCACTTGGTGAAGTTTTTGTCAAAGCTTTAGGGAATAAACTAGGAATAGAGCGCTACGGTTTCTGTTTACCAATGGACGATTGTTTAGCGCAAGTTGCAATTGATTTTGGAGGAAGAAACTGGCTAGTTTGGGAAACCGAATTTAAACGCGAAATGGTTGGAAAAATGCCAACAGAAATGTTTTTTCATTTTTTTAAATCATTCTCAGACGGTGCAAAAGCTAACATCAATATAAAAGCCGAAGGAACGAACGAACATCACAAAATTGAAGCGATTTTTAAAGCTTTCGCGAAAGCAATAAAAGTAGCGGTGAAAAGAGATACAGAGAAAATGATTTTGCCTTCGACGAAAGGAATGCTTTAAAGTTTATGGTTGATAGTTGTTAGCTGTCAACCAACAACCAACAACTAAAATAAATGAAAATAGTAATTATAAATTACGGAGCGGGAAATATTCAGAGCATTATGTTTGCTATTGAAAGGCTTGGTTTTAAAGCTGTTTTGAGTAATAATCGGGATGAAATTCTGGCGGCTGATAAAGTGATTTTTCCGGGAGTTGGAGAAGCGAGTTCGGCGATGAAAAAGTTGAAAGAAAGCGGTTTGGATAGTTTGATTCCGAATTTGAAACAACCAGTTTTAGGAATTTGCCTTGGAATGCAATTAATGTGTAAATCATCTGAAGAAGGAAATACTAAAGGTTTGGGGGTTTTTGATGTTGATGTAATTAAATTTACTTCAAAAGTAAAAGTGCCACAAATGGGGTGGAATCAGATTTATGATTTAAAATCGGATTTGTTTAAAGGAATTTCTGAGAATGAATTCATGTATTTGGTACATAGTTTTTACGCGCCAAATTGCGATGAAGCCATTGCTATAACGGATTACGAACTTGAATATGCATCGGCTTTGCAAAAGAATAATTTTTACGGAACTCAGTTTCACCCAGAAAAAAGTGGTGCTGTTGGAGAGAAAATATTAGAGAATTTCTTGAAATTAAATTCCAATATTTAAACTCCAAATTCCAATTGTGATACAATATCAAAAATCAATTTCAATCAAAATATCAATTAAAAAAATCTAAAATAGACTTTACGACTTTAGACTTTTTAACTTTAAGACTTAAATAAAATGAGAATAATACCAGCCATAGATATCATCGACGGAAAATGCGTTCGCTTATCAAAAGGTGATTATGATACCAAAATAATTTACAATGAAAATCCGCTTGAAGTAGCGAAATCATTTGAAGCGCACGGAATTGAATATTTGCATTTAGTAGATTTAGATGGTGCAAAATCCAGTAAAATTGTCAATTATAAAATATTAGAGCAAATTGCAACACAAACGAGCCTGCAGATTGATTTTGGCGGAGGTTTAAAATCTGATGATGATTTGAAAATCGCTTTTGAAAGTGGTGCCAGTCAAATTACAGGCGGAAGTATTGCTGTGAAAAACAGAGCAATTTTCGAAAAATGGATTTCGGAATATGGTTCAGAAAAAATTATTCTTGGTGCTGACGCTAAAGACGAAAAAATTGCCGTTTCGGGTTGGTTAGAAGATTCGGATGAAGATTTGATTCCGTTTATACAGGAATATCAAACAAAAGGAATTCAGTATGTTATCTGTACTGATATTGCAAAAGACGGAATGTTACAAGGTCCGAGTTTTGATTTGTACAAGAAAATTTTAGCACAAGCAAATAGCGTAAAACTTATTGCTTCGGGTGGAATTTCAACTTTCGACGAACTTCCTAAATTAGCGGAACTAGGCTGCGAAGGAACTATAATTGGAAAGGCGATTTACGAAAATAGAATAACGCTGAAACAACTTGAAAATTATATTATTGGTAAAATGTAAAAAGTGAATTGTAAAATGGCAGTTTTATGTTTTACAAGTAACATTTCACATCTTACATCGAACAATTAACAAAAGAAAAATGTTAGCAAAAAGAATCATTCCTTGTTTGGATATAAAAAACGGAAGAACCGTAAAAGGGGTTAATTTCGTTGACTTGCGCGATGCTGGTGATCCGGTGGAATTGGCTGAAATTTATTCGGCTGAAGGTGCAGATGAATTGGTTTTTCTGGATATTTCGGCTACTGAAGAACGTCGTAAAACGTTGGTGAATATGGTAAGAAGCGTTGCGGAGAAAATTAATATTCCGTTTACGGTTGGCGGTGGGATTTCGTCTGTTGAAGATGTTGAAATCCTTCTGAATAACGGAGCTGATAAGGTTTCAATCAATTCATCGGCAGTAAAAAATCCGCAGTTAATCAATGATTTGTCTCAAAAATTTGGAAGCCAATGCGTGGTTGTGGCGATCGATGCCAAACAAATTGACGGACAATGGATCGTACATTTAGTAGGTGGAAAAGTACCAACAGAACTTAATTTATTTGATTGGGCGATAGAAGTTGCAGAACGCGGCGCAGGAGAAATTTTATTCACCTCAATGGATAATGACGGAACCAAAAATGGTTTTGCAAACGAAGCTTTGGCTAAATTATCAACGTTAATCAATATTCCGATTATTGCTTCTGGCGGTGCGGGAAATATTCAGCATTTTGTGGATTCTTTTAAAGTAGGTAAAGCTGATGCAGCTTTGGCTGCGAGTGTTTTTCACTTTAAAGAGATTGAGATTAAGACTTTGAAAGAAGAACTTAGAGATAATGGTGTTGAAGTTAGACTTTAGAAAAGAAAATAGAAGCAAGAAGAAAGAAGCTAGACTTTAGAAAATAGAGTATAGAAAATAGAGTATAGAACAAAGAATCAAGAAGAAAGAAATAAAAATATAGAATTCAGAAAAATCTAAAGTCTGAACTCTAAAATCTAAAATAAAATGAATATAGATATAAAAAGTGCACACGGGTTGATTCCGGCAATTATTCAGGATTCTGAAACAAAAAATGTTTTGATGCTGGGATATATGAACGAAGAATCTTTGCAAAAAACAATAGAAACCAAGAAAGTAACTTTCTTTAGCAGATCGAAGCAAAGACTTTGGACAAAAGGGGAAGAAAGTGGCAATTTTTTGAATCTGGTAGATATTAAAAACGACTGCGATGGTGACACACTTTTGATTCAGGCAAAACCTGTTGGGCCAACGTGTCACACGGGTGCTGATACGTGTTGGCAAGAAGAAAACGCAGCAAATTATGGCTTTATTTCTCAATTAGAGAATACAATCAAAACTCGCAGAGAAAATGCTGATTCTGAGAAAAGCTACGTAGCTTCTTTATTCGAAAAAGGAATCAATAAAATTGCACAAAAAGTTGGTGAAGAAGCTGTAGAAGTGGTTATTGAAGCTAAAGATGATAACGATGATTTATTCTTAAGTGAAAGTGCCGATTTATTGTTTCATTATTTGATATTGCTTCAGGCAAAAGGTTTTCAGCTGAATGATGTTGTTGAAGTCTTGAAGAAACGTCAGAAGTAATTATTCTACAATCTTGTCATTCTGAGGAAAGAAGAATCTCCGTGAGTAGTTCGACATGCCAGATAAACTTTGTGTAAGTTTCTTGCGGAGATTCTTCTTTCCTCAGAATGACAAAATTGATGATAAGCGAGAGTAAAAAAAAACGTATAAATCTGCGTCTTCGCATAGCGAATCCGTGTCATCCGCGTGCCATCTCAACGCTACTCTACAAACTCAAAAACAGCAAATTGATCAGGTTGATGAAACCCAAATTTTCCGCTTTTATAGGGTTGTAATGCAAGATATTCAGTTGTGCTACCGTAATCAATTCTAAAAGTATTTCCTCTCCATTTAGAGCCTGTTTTTGGCTTGCTAAAATTACCATTCTGAATGGTTTCTAAACTTGAAAACGGAATCTTAATTTCTGTAGTAAAACCTTCAGGAGTTATTTTGCTTTGCGCTTCCATTCCAGTAATATTAAATGCCATAGATGTATTCCAACCGCCACAAAGAGGTGAGATGCATTTAAGTAACATGTCATAATTGGTTGAAAAAGCGTTTACTCCAATTTCAATATAATTTTGACCGTCGCCATCTGGATCGATAAAAATTTCGACTAAATCATCTGTATTGAAAATTTGAGAATCTTTTTTTTGATTTGTTCCAACTATTTTAGAATCTATAGAACGATAGGCTATATATAGGTTTTCATCATTCCACGAAAGTGAAACCATTGTATTTTGTGTTGCTTTTTCACCTGAATTATGAATTACAAACGGACCTAAAAAAGGTGTTTTCCAATCGGATAAATCTCCATCAATAATTAATTTTTCGTTTGTTTTGTAAACAGGAATATTTTGCGAATAAGTTGTTATCGAGCACAGAAAGCATACAACAGCTGCAATTTTACTAATTTTCATATAGAGCAGAAATTTTTTTTATTTGCTAAAGTAAAAAAGAATAAGTGAATTTTAACATTAAATTTTCGGAATAGAAATTGTAAAATCATTTGAAACTTAATAGTATTGTTTACATTTGTTGAAGATTAAGTTGGTTTAATTACCTTATTTATTACAAATTTATAAATAATGAAAAAATACTTCGGTGGCGTTTTTATCGCCTTTTTAGTTGGTTTTACTGCCAATGCGCAAGGACTTCTTAATAAGTCTGAAACGGTTTTTACACATCAGGACACTTTACGCGGAAGCATTACTAAAGAAAGAGCCTGGTGGGATTTGAAATACTATCATTTAGATGTAAAAGTAAATCCAAAAGATAAGACTATTACGGGTTCAAATACTGTTCGTTACACTGTTTTGACGCAGAATAACAAAATGCAAATTGATTTGCAGCAACCAATGCAGATCTACAAAGTAACGCAAGACGGAAAAGAATTGAAGTTTGAAAGAGACGGAAATGCTTTTTTTATTGAATTAACAGCTGCTCAAAAAGTGGGTGAAACAAAAGAGATCATTATTTCTTTTGGAGGAGTACCTAAAGAAGCTATCAAGCCACCTTGGGACGGAGGAATTACATGGAAAAAAGATAAAAACGGAAAAGATTTTATTGCTTCATCTTGCCAGGGTTTAGGCGCTAGCGTTTGGTGGCCTTGCAAAGATCATATGTATGACGAAGTAGAAAATATGTTAATTAGCGTGAATGTTCCGGGCGATTTGACTGATGTTTCAAACGGAAGATTGAAAAGCGTTAAAAAAGAAAAAGATGGTACAAAGACCTTTAATTGGTATGTTTCGAACCCGATTAATAATTATGGTGTAAACATTAATATTGGTGATTATGTTAATTTCTCTGAGAAATATAAAGGAGAAAAAGGCGATTTAGATTGTAGTTATTATGTTTTGAGAGATAATTTGGCTATAGCTAAAGAACACTTTAAAGATGCACCAAGAATGCTGAAAGCTTTTGAAAACTGGTTTGGACCTTATCCTTTTTATGAAGACAGCTATAAGTTGGTCGAAGCGCCTTATTTAGGTATGGAACACCAAAGTAGTGTGACTTACGGGAATGACTATAAAATGGGGTACAGAGGAAGTGATTTAAGTGGAACTGGCTGGGGATTAAAATTCGATTTTATCATTATTCACGAATCTGGACACGAATGGTTTGCTAACAATATCACTTATAAAGATATTGCTGATATGTGGGTTCACGAGAGTTTTACCAATTATTCTGAAAGTTTGTTTCTTGAATATTATTACGGAAAAGACGCCGCTGCAGAATACATTATTGGCTGCAGAAAAAACATTGATAACGATAAACCGATTATTGGTCATTATGATGTAAACAACGAAGGATCAGGCGATATGTATCCAAAAGGAGCAAATATGCTGCACATGATTCGTCAGGTTATTAATGATGATGCAAAATGGAAATCGATTTTAAGAGGTTTAAACAGTACTTTTTACCATCAAACGGTTACAGGAAAGCAAATTCAGGATTATATAAATGAAAAATCCGGAATTAACTTTAATAGAGTTTTTGCACAATATTTGACTACAACACAAATTCCGGTTTTTGAATATATGTTCAAAAATGGCACTTTCGGATATCATTGGACAAATTGTGTTGCCAAATTTGATATGCCGGTTAGAGTAAAAATTAATGGCGTTGAAACTTGGTTAAAACCAACAACAGAATGGCAATCTGAGAAAACTACAAATGAAGACAGAAAGCTAGAAGTTGATAAAGATTTCTATGTAACGACTTCTAATATTGTAGAATAATTTTAAATTCCAATATTTTAAAATCCCAAATTCCAATTTATGGAGTTTGGGATTTTTTATTTCAATTACTTCACGTAAAGACCTTTGTCAAAGTTTTGAACTTTGACAAAGGTTGGAACGCAAACCATTTGGAATTTGGAATTTTAAAATTGAAATTTTTTCATAATGTTAATTGCATAGTTTGTACGAATATTACCGTTTTATTTTTCTACTTTAGATTCTATTAATTTGAAAATGAATAAATAAAGCGTAATCCGAAAAGCTAATAGAGTAGGAAACAAATCAAAATCAAACTATTTATGAAAAATTTAAAAAACCTAAAAAATGTTGAAATCCTAAGTAAAAATGCTCAAAAAAATATTTTTGGAGGTATACTTCCGTACGTAAATCCAACAATTGGTTTGTGTGATAGATTATGTGGTCCAGCCGGAGGAATTCTTTCAAATACACCAGGAAGAGGAGATGTTTGTCTGGCAGGAACTTCTACTTGTTGTTATTGCAGATAAACTATTCTTAGGAACGAATAAAACTCACAATTTCGTTCTTAAAAGTAAACCCGACAGGTTTTTGAAATCTGTCGGGTTTGTTGTTTGTAGATAATCTTGTTACTTGTAATCTTTGTCAAATTTTTAAACCAAACGGGAAAAACAATTTTTAATATTCCTTAGGAATATCTCATTGGTAAAATAACAATACCGTTTTGGTTGTGTCCCGTAGGGACACCTGTTTTTAAAAACGCACCTGTAACACTAATCAAACGTTCCAATGGAACGTACATCCACAATTCAAATTTGCAACTACCAATGAGACATTCCTATGGAATGATTTTTATTGGAATTTTAAATCCTTAACGACTATTCAATTTTGCCTTTTCCTTTATTATGTCAGCGATTTTTCGGTTTTCGATTTTGCTTTCGAGCCATGAAATAATATCAAGATATAAGAAGGCTCTTTTTTCGTAGGTGTTTTTTTCAAGTTCTACGAAACGAGCGTGCATTTTAATGAATTCCTTTTTGATATCGGCAGGATATAAATTGTTTAGGTTTCTTAAGAACTTAATAATTTCCTTTTGAACTTCGTGTAAGTCGTTCATTTTAATTAGAAATTTATAAGTGTTTTTAAGGTGGTTTTCTAAATAATAATCTTTCCCTAATTCATAATGTGCAATCAACGACAAAAGTCTCGCAAAGCACATTAAATCCTCACGCATACTTAAGTTTTTGTTGTTTATGATTTTGTCTAAGTACGCAATACATTCATTATACTTTTCATTTCCAAAATAAATAGAAGCAATCTTATAAAAGAACAACATCTCATGATGCTCATCAAGATGTTCGCTGTGTAATTTGATCTTTTCTAAAATTTCTGGAATCAAATATTCGCTTTCGGCAAAAGTACCTTCCAGGATATGCAAATTCAGTTTATTGTTGTAAACATATAGAAATGATAGCGATGCAATGTTATCGTTTACCGGAAATTTAGGATCTTCTATCGTTTCTTCTAAAAGCGTTAGATATTTCTTAAAATTCGATTTGTATTTCAACATATATAAGGACTCCAAAAAGTAATGATTCCCTTTTAAGAAAAATACAGGATTCTGAATAATCATATTTGGATTGTCATAAAACAACCGAACCCATTTATAAGCGTATTTGTAACTGGCAAGAAAGTCCTGAACCAAGAAACTACGCCATAAGTTTGCATTGTAAAACCAATATTTTTCACGGAAACCAAATTTGCTTTCGTCTAATTTGGATATATGTTTATTGAAATAATCATCAATATATTTATATTCTTCATCGCTTTTTACGTAGCCGGTTTTTAGCATTATTCCGTATAGCTGAAGCGATAAATTAGATAATTTACTTGAAATCGTATTTCTGTAATTCAATTCTTTGGCCTGAATCACTAATTCATCGGCGCGACCTTGAATACTTCGGGTAATATATTGTGATTCGATTAGTTTTTCGAATTCTACAATTTCATAAGCCATATATTTTTCATCATTTTCAAGCGCAATGATTTTGGTTTTATCCAGAATTTTTAAACTCTGTTTGTAAAGTCCTTTATTATATAAAATAACGGCAAAATCTATTTGTTCGCGCAATTGATAACGAATGTTCTGACTAGGAATATTCAATCGAATACTAACCAGAATTTGCTTGTATAGATATGATTTTAAGTTAGATAGCTGTACTTTTTTGATGATTCCGCTCTTTAAAATGAGCTTTTCATCATAGTTTTCAGACTTATCCAGAATATTAAACAATTCGATAAATTTCGTGTTAGAACTGGTTTCTAAGCGGCTTGCAAAAATTTTAAACTGTCTTTTTTCGGATTTAGAAAGTGATTTTATTAATACAAATAAGAAATCTTTTTGATGGTTAGCCATTGTAAAATATAATAATGTAACTTATTGATTTTAAGTTGATTAATGCGTTATAAATTGTGTTATGAACAGTATAATTTCATTAAAATGAATTTCGTACTGAAGAAGTACAATATATATTTGTTATCAAGATGTGAAATTACATTAAATAAATGAATATGAATAGAGAGAAAGTTCAAATTTTTGACACCACTTTGCGCGACGGCGAACAAGTTCCAGGATGTAAGTTAGATACGAAACAAAAATTAGTTATCGCAGAACGACTTGATAAAATGGGAGTTGACGTTATCGAAGCAGGTTTTCCTGTGTCAAGTCCGGGCGATTTTTTATCGGTCTCTGAGATTTGTAAAATTGTAGAGAATGCAACCGTCTGCGGACTAACAAGAGCTGTAAAAAACGACATTGATGTTGCCGCAGCTGCTTTAAAGCATGCTAAAAAACCTAGAATCCACACAGGAATCGGAACATCTGAATCTCATATACTCCACAAATTAAATACCACAAGAGAAGATATTATTGCAAGAGCAAAATTTGCTGTTTCTCACGCAAAATCTTATGTAGAAGACGTTGAGTTTTATGCTGAAGATGCTGGTAGAACTGATAATGCTTTTCTTGCACAAGTTTGCGAAGAAGTAATTAAATCCGGAGCAACTGTATTGAATATTCCTGATACAACAGGATATTGTTTACCGGAAGAATACGGAGCAAAAATTAAATATTTGAGAGAAAACGTAAAAGGAATCGAAAACGTGATCCTTTCATGTCACTGTCATAATGATTTGGGAATGGCAACTGCAAACTCTATCGCAGGTGCTATAAATGGAGCGAGACAAATAGAATGTACTATTAATGGTATTGGTGAAAGAGCTGGAAACACGGCACTTGAAGAAGTGGTAATGATTTTTAAACAACATCCTTACTTAAATCTTGACACGAATATCAATACAAGAGAATTGAATGAAATGAGCCGATTAGTTTCTGAAAGTATGGGAATGATCGTTCAGCCTAATAAAGCTATTGTTGGAGCAAATGCTTTTGCACATAGTTCTGGAATTCACCAGGATGGTGTGATCAAAAACAGAGCAACTTACGAAATCATGGATCCGCTTGATGTTGGAGTTAATGAATCTTCAATTATTCTAACAGCTAGAAGTGGTAGAGCGGCTTTGGCTTACCGCGCTAAAAAAGTAGGTTACGAATTGACAAAAGTACAATTAGACATTGTATATATTGAGTTCTTGAAATTTGCTGATATTAAAAAAGAAGTTGTTGATGCTGATATTCATCAGATTATTGAGGCTGCTAAAATTCAGGATGAGTTGATTAGAAGCTAAGTTGAAGAAGAGAATAGAATAAAGAGTAAAGAAGAAAGAAAATAGAATAATAGAATAATAGATAGGATTTAAATACATAAAGAACGAGACGTTATGAATTTGAAAATAGCAGTTTTACCAGGAGACGGAATTGGACCAGAGGTAATTTTACAAGCCAAGAAAGCTTTATACGCCATAGGCGAAGTGTACAATCATGAATTTGTTTTTGAAGAGGCGCTTATGGGAGCGATCGCTATCGATAAAACAGGAAATCCGCTGCCGGAGCAAACGCTGAATCTGTGTTTGAATACAGATGCAGTTTTGTTTGGTGCAATTGGAGATCCTAAATATGATAATAATCCAAACGCAAAAGTTCGTCCGGAGCAAGGATTATTGAAGCTTCGTAAAGAACTGGGCTTGTTTGCTAATATTCGTCCTATAAAACCATATAAATCATTGCTTGATGCTTCTCCATTAAAAAGAGAAATTATCGAAGGTGCTGATTTTACTATTTTCAGAGAATTAACAGGTGGAGCTTATTTTGGAGCAAAAACTCTAAATGAAGAAGGAACTCACGCTTCGGATTTATGTGAATATTCAGAAGAAGAAATTACAAGAATTGCACATTTAGCTTTTAAATCGGCACAAAACCGACGCAAAAAACTAACAATGGTTGACAAAGCAAATGTTTTGGAAACTTCAAGATTGTGGAGAAAAGTCGTTCAGAAAGTAAGCGAAGGTTATCCGGATGTAGCTTTAGACTTTTTATTTGTAGATAATGCAGCAATGCAGATTATCTTAAATCCAAAGCAATTTGATGTGATTTTGACAGAGAATTTATTCGGAGATATTTTATCAGATGAAGCAAGTGTAATTACAGGTTCTATCGGATTATTGGCTTCGGCTTCTTTAGGAGAAAAAAATGCTTTGTTTGAGCCAATTCACGGTTCTTACCCACAAGCAAAAGGAAAAAATATTGCGAATCCAATTGCTTCAATTTTATCAGCAGCAATGTTGTTAGAGCATTTTGGTTTATTTAAAGAGGCAAATGTAATCTATCAAGCTATTGAAAAAGCAATTGAATATAAAGTTGTTACGGTTGATTTAAAACCAGATTCAAAATTTGGCACAAATGAAGTAGGGGAGTTTGTTTCTAATTTCATTTTTAGCAAAGATGATCTGTTATATTTCAATAATGACAATGTAAGTATTGGTCAGTCTACAATAGTTTAGAATTTTTATTAAAATAATGAATTAAATAACAAGAAGTATGTAAAATGTTGAGATTTTATTTTTTTAGTCCTATAAGTTTTCATACTTTTGTGACACTAAAAAATAAAAGATGCAAATCTCAATTATTATTACTTCTGTCGTTGTTGTCAATGTGATTCACACATCTGCATCGGGAATGGTATAAATATAATTGAAAAACTATATTACAAACCTTCCAAATACTGGAAGGTTTTTTTTTGAATAAAAATTAAAATAAATAATACAATAATGGAATTAAATAAGTACAGCAAAACCATCACTCAAGATCAAACACAACCTGCTGCGCAAGCAATGTTGTACGGTATCGGTTTAACTGAAGAAGATTTGAAAAAAGCACAAGTTGGAATTGTGAGCATGGGTTACGATGGAAACACATGCAACATGCACTTGAATGATTTAGCAAAAGATGTTAAAAAAGGTGTTTGGGATGCGGATCTTGTCGGACTTATTTTTAATACCATTGGTGTTAGTGACGGAATTTCAAACGGAACTGAAGGAATGCGTTATTCATTAGTTTCTCGTGATGTAATTGCAGATTCTATCGAGACAGTTGCGGGAGCACAATGGTACGATAGTATTATTGCAATTCCTGGTTGTGATAAAAATATGCCTGGAGCGTTGATCGCAATGGGAAGATTAAACCGCCCGTCTCTTATGGTTTACGGAGGTTCAATTCACTCTGGAAAATGGAAAGGTGAAACACTAAATATTGTATCAGCTTTTGAAGCCTTAGGAAAAAAAGTAAAAGGAGAAATTACTCCAGAAGATTTTAAAGGAGTTATTCAAAATGCATGTCCGGGAGCTGGTGCTTGTGGCGGAATGTATACGGCAAATACTATGTCGTCTGCAATTGAAGCATTAGGAATGAGCTTGCCATACAGTTCTTCAAATCCTGCTTTGAGCCAGGCAAAAAGAGACGAATGTCTTGCTGCAGGAGCTGCAATCAAGATTTTATTAGAAAAAGATATTAAACCAAAAGATATCATGACGCGCAAAGCTTTCGAAAATGCTATTACAATTGTAGCAGTTTTAGGAGGTTCTACAAACGCAGTTATGCACTTAATTGCAATGGCACATTCTGTTGGTATTACAATTACGCTGGATGATTTTCAGGCTATTAATGACAGAACACCAGTATTGGCAGACATGAAGCCAAGTGGTAAGTATATGATGGAAGACATTCATGAAGTTGGAGGAATTCCTTCAGTAATGAAATATTTATTAAAAGTAGGATTAATTCACGGAGATTGTTTAACCGTAACAGGAAAAACAGTTGCTGAAAATTTAGCTTCAACTCCGGATTTACAAGACGGACAAGAGGTGATTCATGAAATTCAAAAAGCGTTGAAACCAACAGGAAATATTCAGGTTTTATACGGAAATCTTGCTTCTGAAGGCGCTGTAGCAAAAATCAGCGGAAAAGAAGGAGAATATTTTGAAGGACCAGCTGTTGTATTTGAAGGTGAATTTGAAGTAATTCCAGGTCTTGAGGCCGGAAAAATAAAACCAGGTAATGTAGTCGTCATTAGGTATTGTGGACCAAAAGGTGGTCCGGGGATGCCTGAAATGCTGAAGCCTACATCTGCGATTATTGGAGCCGGATTAGGAAGCAGTTGTGCTCTTATCACAGACGGTAGATTCTCTGGAGGTTCACATGGCTTTGTCGTAGGACACATTACACCAGAGGCTTATGATGGTGGTGGTATTGCTTTAGTTAAAGATGGCGATTTGATCGCGATTGATGCTGTAAATAATACAATCAACCTGAAAATATCCGACGAAGAATTTGCAGCTAGAAAAGCGGCTTGGGTTCAACCGCCGTTAAAAGTTACAAAAGGAGTTTTACTTAAATATGCAAGATCGGTTTCAAGCGCTTCAACAGGTTGCGTTACCGATAATTAATTTGACAATAACAATTTCAAAAATCAATGGCAATATCAATAAAAAAAAACAAAATTTAATCGCAATATAAAATAGAAATATAAAGAATCAGTTTGAAATTGATTTTTGACATTGCCATTGAATTTTGAGTTTTGAAATTGATTTTTGACATTGAAAAAACAATATACTATGAGAATATCAGGGGCAGAAGCCGTTATAAGATGTTTGTTAGAAGAAGGTGTAGACTTGATTTATGGTTATCCAGGAGGAGCAATCATGCCGGTTTACGACGAATTATATAAATTTCAGGATCAATTACACCACGTTTTAGTACGTCACGAACAAGGTGCAACACATGCAGCTCAAGGTTATGCAAGAGCTACAGGAAAAGTGGGAGTTGCTATTGCGACTTCTGGACCTGGAGCAACAAATTTAGTGACAGGAATTGCTGATGCTCAGATAGATTCCACGCCAATGGTTTGTATTACAGGACAAGTAGGCAGACATTTATTAGGATCTGATGCTTTTCAGGAAACGGATATTATCGGAATTTCGACTCCGGTAACCAAATGGAATTTTCAGATAACTGAGGCTTCTCAAATTCCGGAAATTATTGCAAAAGCCTTCTATATTGCACGTTCTGGGCGTCCGGGACCAGTATTAATTGATATTACTAAAAATGCTCAGTTTGATGAGTTCGAATTTAGTTATGAAAAATGCACAGGAATTAGAAGTTATGTTCCAGTTCCGAAATTAAATTTAGATAAAGTAGCCGAAGCTGCTGCTTTAATCAATAGTGCCAAAAAACCTTTTATCGTTTTTGGACAAGGAATTATTTTGGGTAGAGCTGAAGAGGAATTTAAAGCTTTAGTTGAAAAATCAGGAATTCCGGCTGCATGGACCATTTTAGGACTTTCGGCTTTGCCAACAGATCATCCTTTAAATGTTGGTATGCTTGGAATGCACGGAAATTACGGTCCTAATTTATTGACTAATGAATGTGATGTTTTAATTGCTTTCGGAATGCGTTTCGATGATCGTGTTACAGGAAATTTAAAAACATATGCAAAACAGGCAAAAGTAATTCACTTTGAAATTGATCCTGCCGAAGTTGATAAAAACGTTAAAACTGAAGTAGCAGTTTTAGGCGATGTTAAAGAATCTTTAGCAGCATTATTACCTTTAATTGATGCGAAATCACACGATTTATGGCATAATGAATTCAAAGAATTGTATAAAATCGAACATGATTCAGTTATAAAAGAAGAGTTGAACCCAACGAATGGTAAAGGAATTTCGATGGGAGAAACGCTTGAAATGATTAATAAGCACTCAAAAGGTGACGCGATAATTGTTTCAGATGTTGGTCAGCACCAAATGTTTGCTTGTCGTTACGCTAAATTTAATTCAACCAAAAGTAATATTACTTCCGGAGGATTAGGAACAATGGGATTTGCTTTGCCAGCTGCAATTGGAGCAAAAATGGGTAGGCCAGATCGTGAAGTTGTTGCTATCATTGGAGACGGTGGTTTCCAGATGACAATTCAGGAATTAGGAACTATTTTCCAGACACAAGTACCGGTAAAAATCGTGGTATTAAACAACGAGTTTTTAGGAATGGTACGTCAATGGCAAGAATTATTTTTTGATAACAGATATGCTTCAACAAAAATGATTAATCCAAATTTTGTGGCTATTGCTGAAGGATATCATATCAAATCTAAAAAAGTAACAGAAAGAAATGATCTTGATGCAGCTGTCGCAGAAATGATGGCTTCAAAAGATTCTTATTTCTTAGAAGTTATGGTAGAAAAAGAAAACAATGTTTTCCCAATGATTCCAACAGGAGCATGTGTTTCTGAAATTAGATTAAGCTAGAAAAAGTTTCAGGTTTCAGGTTTTAAGTTTCACGTTCCTAGCAGAACTTGAAACCTGAAACTTGAAACAAAAAAAACTAAAAAACAACATGGAAGATAAAACATTTACCATATCGGTATATTCAGAAAATAACGTGGGCTTGTTGAATAGAATATCAGGAATATTCTTAAAGCGTCACATTAATATATTAAGTTTAAACGTTTCAGAATCAGAAATCGAAAATGTTTCGAGATTTATCATTGTAGTAAATACAACAGAGAAATGGGTTCAGAATATCGTAGGACAAATTGAAAAACAAATCGAAGTTATAAAAGCTTTTTATCACACAGATGAAGAGACTATTTATTTGGAAAATGCATTATTCAAAATAGCTTCAAGTTTGTTATTCGATGAAAAACAAATTCAGAATATCATCAAGGACAGTCAGTCTACAATTGTAACTGTTTCTCGTGATTTCTTTGTGATTTCGAAATCAGGAAGACGTTCAGAAATTGAAGATTTGTACGAAAAATTTAAACCTTACGGTATTATGCAATTCGTGCGTTCCGGAAGAATATCCGTTTCTAAAGAAAAAATGGAAATTTCGACTTTGTTAGAAACATTCAAATAGTATCATTTTATACATATTAATCAATTATTAAATTACAACATCATTAAATATTAAAAAAGAATGGCAAATTATTTCAACACATTACCACTTAGATTACAATTAGAACAATTAGGAGTTTGCGAATTTATGGAGCAATCTGAATTTGCAGACGGAATTGCTGCACTTGCAGGAAAAAAAGTTGTCATCGTAGGTTGTGGTGCACAAGGTTTAAATCAAGGTTTAAACATGAGAGATTCTGGTCTGGATATTTCTTATGCATTGCGTGCAGATGCAATCGCTGAAAAAAGAGCTTCTTATAAAAATGCTACTGAAAACGGTTTTAAAGTAGGTACTTATGAAGAATTAATTCCAACCGCTGACTTAGTTTGTAACTTAACTCCGGATAAGCAACATACTGCTGTAGTTACTGCCATTATGCCATTAATGAAACAAGGATCGACATTATCATATTCTCACGGTTTTAATATTGTGGAAGAAGGAATGCAGATTCGTAAAGATATCACAGTTATCATGTGTGCTCCTAAATGTCCTGGTTCTGAGGTTCGTGAAGAATATAAAAGAGGATTTGGTGTACCAACTTTAATTGCAGTTCACCCTGAGAATGATCCAAACGGTTTTGGTTTAGATCAGGCAAAAGCTTATGCTGTAGCAACTGGAGGACATAAAGCAGGAGTTTTGAAATCATCTTTCGTAGCCGAAGTAAAATCAGATTTAATGGGTGAGCAAACTATCCTTTGCGGATTATTGCAAACTGGATCTATTTTATGTTTTGATAAAATGGTCGAAAAAGGAATCGATGCTGCGTATGCTTCAAAATTAATTCAATACGGATGGGAAACTATCACTGAAGCTTTGAAACATGGTGGAATCACAAATATGATGGACCGTCTTTCAAATCCTGCAAAAATTGAAGCTTATGAACTTGCAGAAGAATTAAAAGACATCATGCGTCCGTTATTCCAAAAACACCAAGATGATATTATTTCTGGAGAATTTTCAAGAACTATGATGATCGACTGGGCTAACGACGATGTGAATTTATTGAAATGGAGAGCTGCAACCGGAGAAACTAATTTCGAAAAAACAGCTCCACAAGAAGCTCCAATTTCTGAACAAGAATATTTTGACAATGGAGTTTTAATGATTGCTATGGTTAAAGCTGGTGTTGAATTAGCTTTCGAAACTATGACAGAAGCAGGAATCATCGAAGAATCAGCTTATTATGAGTCATTACACGAATTGCCTTTGATTGCAAATACAATTGCAAGAAAAAAATTATTCGAAATGAACCGTGTTATTTCAGATACGGCTGAATACGGTTGTTATTTATTTGACCACGCTTGTAAACCATTATTAACTGAGTTTATGAAAACGGTTGAAACTAATATTATAGGAAAACCATTTTCGACTTCAAATGGAGTAGATAATGCTATTTTAATTGCAGTAAACAAAGAGATTCGTCAACATCCTATCGAAGAAGTAGGAGCATGGTTGAGAGAATCGATGACTGCAATGAAAAAAATTGGATAATAAATTGGGAATTACCACACATTCGGGTGTGATGGGATTTTGCACTGTATCTCTTTTTATATAATATTTTGAATTAGTAAGCACTTATTAAAAAAAATTGGATATAGATGCATTCTGCATTCACTTAACTTCTGTGAGTAAGTAAGTTAAGTGAATCTGATCCCTAAATTAGGGAGTATGTTTTGAAAAAAATATGCTTGCTGAAGTTTCATTTTTAATTAATAAAGCTGCTTCTATTTTCAAAATAGAATAAAGCATTGTAATGCAGAATTACAAAATTAATTGTTATTGAAATTGTTAAAATTAAAAAGGCGTGGTATTTATTTATTACGCCTTTTTTGCAATATGTAATTTTTCATCAAAAACGAAAAAATTGTGTTATAGGTAGAAAAAGACGATATTTTTTTTAATATGTGTTTTTTTTTGCTGAAATTTATGAATTAAATAATTTTAAGAATACGTTGATATTTAATACATTTATAAAAAAAATTCCAAAAACATATGAGTTATTATAAAATTGAAAATTTAGAACAATATTTTAAACATTACAATAAGTCAATAAGAGAACCAAGAAAATTTTGGGGAAAAATAGCTGAGGAAAATTTCACTTGGTATCAACAATGGGATAAAGTAGTTGATTTTAATATGGCTGATGCCGAAGTAAAATGGTTTACTGAAGCTAAAGTTAATATTACTAAAAATTGTATCGATAGACACTTAAGCAAAAGAGGAGAAAAAACGGCAATTATTTTTGAACCGAACGATCCTTCTGAAGAAGCTTTACATATAACATATAACGAATTATACGAACGCGTTTCAAAAATGGCAAATGTTTTGCGTGAGCAAGGCGTGCGTAAAGGAGATAGAGTTTGTATTTATTTGCCAATGATTCCTGAATTGGCTGTAGCTGTTTTAGCTTGCGCGAGAATTGGAGCAATTCACTCTGTTATTTTTGCCGGATTCTCAGCTTCTGCAGTTTCTGCAAGAATTAATGATTGCGAATGCAAAATGGTGATCACATCTGATGGTGGTTACAGAGGAAATAAAACCATCGATTTAAAAGGAATCGTTGATGAAGCTTTAGATTCTTGTCCTTCAGTTACTAAAGTTTTAGTTGCTAAAAGAACTCAAACTGAAGTTAAAATGAAAGAAGGTCGTGATCAATGGTTACAGCCTTTATTAGACGCAGCTTTAGATAATAGTGTTGCAGAAATTATGGATGCCGAAGATCCTTTGTTTATCTTGTATACTTCTGGTTCTACAGGAAAACCAAAAGGAATGGTGCATACTACAGCTGGATATATGGTTTATACGGCTTATACTTTTAAAAATGTTTTTAGTCACGAAGAAAATGATATTTTCTGGTGTACTGCAGATATTGGCTGGATTACAGGTCACTCTTATATTTTATACGGACCTTTATTAAACGGAGGAACAACTGTAATTTTCGAAGGAGTTCCATCTTATCCGGATTTTAGCCGTTTTTGGGATATTATCGAAAAACATAAAATCACACAATTCTATACAGCACCAACAGCAATTCGTTCGTTAGCAAAAGAAAGCTTAGATTACATTCAAAAATATCCACTTAAATCTTTAAAAGTTATTGGATCTGTTGGAGAGCCAATCAACGAAGAAGCTTGGCACTGGTTCAATGACCATGTTGGAGACAAAAGATGTCCGGTGGTTGATACTTGGTGGCAAACCGAAACTGGTGGAATCATGATTTCGCCAATTGCTTTTGTAACACCAACAAAACCAACCTATGCAACTTTGCCATTGCCTGGAATTCAGCCTGTTTTAATGGATGAAAAACGCAATGAAATCGAAGGAAACCAAGTTGTTGGAAGTTTATGTATTAAATTTCCTTGGCCTGGAATCGCCAGAACAATCTGGGGAGATCACCAACGTTACAAAGACACTTATTTCTCTGCTTTCCCGGGTAAATATTTCACTGGAGACGGTGCATTAAGAGACGAAGTTGGATATTACAGAATTACCGGTAGAGTAGATGATGTTGTAATTGTTTCTGGTCATAATTTAGGAACAGCGCCTATCGAAGATGCAATCAACGAACATCCTGCAGTTGCCGAATCTGCAATTGTTGGATTCCCACACGATATTAAAGGAAATGCATTGTACGGTTTTGTAATTCTAAAAGAAACTGGAGAAGTTAGAGACAGAACTAACTTAACGAAAGAGATTAATCAATATATTTCTGACCACATTGGACCAATTGCAAAATTAGATAAAATTCAGTTTGTGTCTGGTTTACCAAAAACTCGTTCAGGAAAAATCATGCGTAGAATTTTACGTAAAATAGCTGAAGGTGATTTCTCTAATTTCGGAGATACTTCAACATTATTAAATCCTGAAATTGTAGAAGAAATCATGAAAGATAAAATCTAATATCTTTTTAAGGAATAAATTTCAAAGCTGTCTCAAATCGAGGCAGCTTTTTTCTTTATAAGAATATAAAAAATACGCAAAGCCAGAGCATGACAGTGCGCAATTTTAGAAATATCTAATTTATAATGGCGTTTTTTATTCGCTCTTTTCGTTTCTGATTCCTTTCAGAAGAGCGTAAATAGCCATTGCGTGTCCGTGTCCTAACTCGTAATCTGCTTTTAGCCAGGTAACAATTTCATTTGCTTTAATTTCTGGTTTTAGTTGACCGTTTACCGAAAATCCTTTTTCGTCAGAAAGTTTTTTAAAATCATCAGATTCCATTCCTGTTTTTGCCTTGATGTTTGTTAAATATGCTTGAAATGACATAATGTTATAGATTTAATGGTTAATTAAAAAATTGCAATTAGTTATTTTGATTTTGGTTAGGATCGAAATTAAACATCCATTGATTACCAAACTTGTCGGTTAGATGTCCGAATAAAGCGCCCCAAAACATTATTTCCAGTGGTTGCGAAGTATTTCCATCTTTTGATAAATTGGCGTAAGCTTTTCGTGTTTCTTCTTCGCTTGAAAAATTAAGCATTAATGAAACTGCGTTGCCTTTAATTAAATTTTGTGGTGACATATCTGACCCCATAATTATAATGCTGCCACTTGTAAGCATTGAATGTAAAATACATTTTTTCATTTGTGCAGGCAGTTGTTCTGATGCTGGTGATCCATCAACTGTTTGCAATACAAGTTCGCCTCCTAAACATTCTTTATAGAATGTCATTGCTTCGCGACAATTGCCGTTGAAAGTCAAATAAGAATTTATTGTTGTCATTTTGTGTTATTTTTTATTTAGCTCTTAATTAAACTAACAAGACAAATTTCTGACTACTTTTAAAAATAAAAACTGTACGAAAATGACAACAAAGAGGGGATTTACGTCGTTTTTTATATCTTTATTAAAAAATTAAAATTGGCAAAAGATGAAAAAAGTAAGTATTCTTGTTCCTGAAAGTTCTGTTTTGCAAGCCATTGCTGATCCTCAATATTTATTTTCGGCAGTGAATCAGTTTATGGTTGCGTCAGGCAAACAGGCGTTGTTTGATGTGCAATTGGTTGGATTGAAAAATGAAATAAAACTCAATAATGGTTTATATTCTGTAAATACTTCTCAACTTCTAAAAGATATTGAAAAAACCGATTTGGTTGTAATACCAGCTTTGTTTGGAGATATGAAAAGTGCGATTACTCAAAACCAAGAATTACTGCCTTGGATAAATGAGCAATATAATAAAGGTGCAGAAGTTGCTTCATTGTGTGTTGGCGCATTTTTATTAGCATCTACTGGTTTACTTAATGGAAAAAAATGTTCAACACATTGGGGTTTCCAAAATGAATTCCGAGAAATGTTTCCGGATGTTGAGATCGTTGATGGAAGCATTATAACCGAAGAACATAGGATTTATTCAAGTGGAGGCGCAAAATCATATTGGAATTTATTATTGCATTTGGTAGAAAAATATACTGATCGGGAAACCGCAATTTTAGCTTCAAAATATTTTGCTATAGATATCGATAGAGAAAGTCAGTTGGCATTTGCAATGTTTCAAGGACAAAAAAATCATAATGATGATGTTATAAAAAAGACGCAGGATTTTATCGAAAATAATGTTCAGGAAAAAATAACAATTGAAGAATTGTCTGAATTAGTGTCGTTGGGAAGAAGAAGTTTTGAAAGACGTTTTAAAGTCGCTACCAATAATTCGGTATTAGTGTATATAAACCGAGTTAAAGTAGAATTTGCCAAACGCAGTTTTGAAACAAGTAGAAAAAATATTAATGAAGTAATGTATGATGTGGGTTATACTGATACAAAAGCCTTTAGAACAATTTTTAAAAAAATAACCGGTCTAACCCCAATTGAATACCGAAATAAATATAATAAAATGACTTTTCAAAATAATATAGAAATGGAAAGAGCCTCTTAATTTTTTAAGGGCTTTTTTTTTGAAATTATATTTTCTTAAATAACTTAGATGGTAAAAAAAGTTACTTAATTCCCAATCTTGATTTTAGCTTCAAAAACAAAAGAGCAATTTTATAGGCATCTTCAGCAGATGAATTTCGATCACTTTTCGGAATTTTGAATATTTCCGTTAAATCGTCAAGCGAAAACTGTTTGTCATTAATATCTGTTAATTTTCTGTACATCATATCAACGTCCAATGCTTCATTTTTTAATCTTCCGCAATCAAGACGTTCTAATGCAGCATTTAGCATTTCTATGTCAAAATTAATATGATGACCAACAAGTATAGCATTACCAATAAAATTCACCAAAGCTTCAATAGCATCTGGTTCAGGCATTTTGAGCATTTTACTTTCAATGATGAACTCATTTGAAAGGCCATTATCCTGCAAAAATTTGTACTGTAACAAAACCGCTTCAAAATTATCTTTTATTATAATACTGTCGTCAACTACAGAAAAAGCACCCAAAGACAGAATAACATCTTTATTTGGGTTTAATCCTGAAGTTTCAGTCGACATGACTACAAATCTATTAGGTTTTGTTTCGAATTTAGTCAGGTAATCTTTCCAGAAATCCGGATACTCCTTATTGATATTTTTAATCCAGTCTAGCATATTTTATGAGAATTGGGTCAATTGAAATTTACTTTTAATTAATTCCTCAAGATCTTTCATTGGAGTCAAAGCATTTTTTAACTTCTCTTTGTCTGTTTTAGACATTTCTCTCAAATTTATATATTGACCAGAATCGTCATTTTTTAATCCTTCAACAGTTCTAAATTTTGACAAAGTTAAAAAAGCTTCCGCACAGCTCAGATATATTTCAGCATTTTTAGAATCTGTTATTGCTAATTGTTTGAATCTTAAATAAGTATTCTTAATTCCTTTAATATTTGAATTTAAAATTAATAAACGCGCGCCATCAATTAAAGGCATTAATGCACGTGTTTTGATATCAAATTTTCCTTTTTCAGGACCTTCTTCTTCGACAATGAATTTTTTGAAAAAACTCAAAGGAGAATTCTTTTTCAAGGCATCATTTCCTAAAAAGTCAAAGAATAAAGTATTGTTAACGGCATTTTTGAATATGACATTTTCGATAACTTCTTCAATTTTAGGTTCTCCAAAAACGATCTCATAATCAAAGAAAATACTACTCAAATCATTACTGTTTTCACCTGGAGTATTCATCCAACTGTTGTATTGTTTTGTCCAGTCAGTCAATGACTTACACCACAGCATGTTGCTTCCCATATGTCCGTTTGGACAAAATTCGTAACCTACTTTTTCTAGTATCGATGTCGCTCTTTTTGCTAATCTCAGAAAATAATCTTTTACTTCTCTGTATTTTTCCGGAGCAACATCTTCAAAAATCAAGATACTATCCTGATCTGTCAATAAAAGTTGTTCCTTACGCCCTTGACTACCAATGCTTAACCATGCAAAACGAGCAGGAGGGGAGCCCAAATCTAAAATTGATAATTCAACAGCACGTTTAATGATTGCCAGATTAATTTCGCTTACAATATTACTAATATGCGAAATTGGAATATTCTTCTGAATTGAATTTTGAATCAAATCAGACAAACGATCACGTATTTGTTTTAGATCTTTTGGCAGTTGAGAACGCTTAATTTCTTTAATTAAAACACCAGGGTTACTGGCTTGAGCCACAATTAGATCGTGCTCAGAAATTATTCCTTTTACAGCAGATTTACTTGTACCGTCTTTGGTAACACATAAGTGTGTTACATTATGTTTTAGCATTAGTAATTGCGCTTCGGCAAGAGAAACATTCTCAATTACGGTAACCACAGGCGATGACATTATTTTGTCAATGGTTTCTGTAATAGGATAACGTCCTGTCGCTATCTTAGAAGCTAAATCTGTAGCTGTAACAATACCAATTGGGCGATTTTTTTCGCATACAATGATATTATCCATCATAGAATCAGTCATTAATATCGCAACATCTTTAACAATATGACTTGCGTCAGTAGTTAAAGGCGAATTGTTATAGTTAAGAGACTGAATATATTGCATTTCCGATTGCTGATCTACATAAAATGAAGTGTCAGAAATCATTTTTCCATTAGAACTAACGCTATCTTTTGTATGTCTTGAATTTGTAGCGAAACTTTCTAATAAAAAGTTCAAAACATCTGAATTATTAGCAACAAAAGGTCTGAAAACCGCGATAGGAATAGCATAAATAATACTTTCTTCACGAGCTTTAGCCGTCATCATGTAGTTATTCTTAGCAAAAAACGGGCGTAATCCAAAAATATCACCTTCATGACATTTGTTAATAATCGTTTCTTCGGCGTCGGCAATTGTTGTTAAATTTATGATACCAGAAGCTACAACATAAAAACTGTCGTGAAGTAAATCATTGTTTTGAAATAATACTGCATGTTTTTCTAAATTTATAACACGAATATTGGTTGCAATATCAGATAATTCCTGAAAAGTTAAATTATCAAATGGCGGGTATTCTTTTAAAAAATCTGCAATATGCTCAGCTATTGTATTCATATATTTTGATAATTTTTTTAAAGTATCGAATGTAAAAATAATAAAATAAACTCTTACAACGAAAGCATCTTTGTGAGAATCTAAATATTTTAAAAAATTACAAAAAAATATTGAATTCTGTAGCTTAATATTCACTTAATTATTTTGAAAGACCTAATAAAGAAGAGATATTCGGCAGAAATAAAATTTGTTCAAAGAATACTGCAAGGAAATTGAACAAGGGTATATTTCAAAATATTCTATTTTACATAATATAAATTATAGTTCATTTGTGATGTAACTAATTAACATCAACCAATGGCTTTAAAACGTTCCTCTTTAGAGAATTACACGCTATTACTTGTAGAATTAAACAAGATGCGTCACACAAATTTCAATGCAAAAACATTTTTGAAAAAAATGCGCCCATTTTGCAAAACCTCACATTTAAAGTTTAAAACATTATTCCTAAGAATCCGTGGTTCAAATATAGGAATTACAATTAAAGTTTGTACGGATTGCTTTATAGTAACTCAATCTTTTTGTGTTTACGAATTTATTTTTTACTGCAATTCTCAAAAAACTCTGATTTCAAAACTTCTTAAACATAATCTGTTAATACCTTAATATATGTCAGCAATTACAGAATTAATTCAAAAACGTGAGAATTTAATATTTGAATTAGCGAGTTTAAATTTTGATTTAAACGAATATTCTAAGCATCCAGTTGAAACTGTAGATTTAATTCAGCTAAAATTTCAGCATGATTTTCTAATTAGAGAAATTCAGCAACTTGCTCAGAAAATAAATATTTTATTCAATTCTCAGGTAACCAATTATAAAACTAAATTTTTGGAAGCTGAAAAGAAAATCACAGAAGCAATTTCGAAAAAGGAATTTACAGTAAATGATTTACCTAAAAATCATTATTCACTGTGGCAAAATGCCTAAAAATTTCATTTAGCTACTCCCCTTTCGATTTTTTCAATTGTTGCCGTAGGGTATAACGGCAACTAACTCACTCAAAACCTACTAAAACAAATGATTTCATATAGAGAAAGGCATCAAGCCCAAACCAAATTCAAAAACAATAATTTAAAACCTACTCTTATAAATATAGACTACTTAATTATCAATTTAGAGGGTCAACCGTTTGGAGAATTTTCTGAACATTCAAAGTTTCGTTTAAAACCTTACGAATACGGAACTAAGATTTTTGAACTAAGAGCAGACCTGTATTATGAAGATTTAAAAATCGGTATTTACACAGCAAAACCACGTTCTGCAATTATGAGCGAACAATTTGCACAGCTTCAATTTGAAAACAATCTATTTTATACATTATCTAACGACGCTTTAAAAGGTGTCATAAATGCTTTTTGCGATGAAACGAACTACTTATTTAAGTCTGTTAATAGACTGGATATATGCCTTGACAAGTCTGATATCAACAATTCTTACCGTAATTTATATAGTAATGTGGTTGCAGGTAACTACCTTATTTCAGGGCGTCCAAAAAATTTACAAAGCTATTTTGAAACGTACAAAGGAAAATCAATACTTAACGGTTTCCAAATAGGAAAAAGAACATCAGACAAAATAATACGATGCTATAACAAAACGCTGTCTTTGCAATTAACTGAAAAGCCATACATAAACGAATATTACGCAAATAATGGTTTGAAAAATGACAATGTTTGGCGTTTTGAATATCAGTTAAATTCAGCGTTTTTCAGAGGCTTAAACGAACATTCGAAAGGAAATGTAAATATCAGTCAAGCAATGACTTGGGGTATTTTTGATAAAGCAAATCTTTATGAATTATTAAAAATTGCAAATAAAGGTTTTTTTGAACTTCGTGAGAATACAGGCAAAAGCCAAATCAATAAAGAAAAACTTATTGTTCTGTTTGATTTTGATTTTTTGCAATCCCAAATAACCAAATTCAATCCTATAATCAAACGTTTAAAGAAAGTTGTACTTTCTTCAACGACCATTAAAAAACGTCTTGCAAAATCTCTATTTAGAGAGTATTACGCAAACAATCAGGATATATCTTATATCGTTGCTCTAAATCTTTTACTGCAAGATATGGACATGACTACTGAAAATCAGCTTTTAGTATGGTTTCAAAACAAATTACATTTCTATCTACATGAATTTAGAACAAAAGAAAAATTAGTAAATGATTTTGATTCTGAATTATTCCACGAACATCAACTTTTATTTTTATAAGCCATGAAAACACAGAATACAAGCCAAAAAGTAACTAAAACCCAGTTAATGCATATTCTTGAATTAAGCTATAAAACAGCTTGCAAAGAATATCAAACAATTATTGATTCTCTAGCTTTAAAAAGAAGCTATTTAACTGTTCAAGACCTGATTAACTATGGCATATTATAGGGAAAATTAGGGAAAAATAGGGAATTATAGGGATTTTTAGGGAACGTCAAATAATAGTTGCAATAACCTTTGTGAAAGAAATTTAAACAAATAAAATTTATAACAAATGAAAATTGCAACTATTACAGGCGTTACAAAATCGCCAGAATTACAAGTAACAAAAGCAATCGGAGCTTTGATTCTTTCAAGTGATGTGGCTTTATCAGCTTTAACTACAGAAAAAATCAGTATTTACATTGAACGTGGTAACGGTTCGAATGTCATTTTAGCAAACAAAGTGTTGCTTAAAGATTTCATTTTAGCAAGTACCTACGGAACTGAAAATACTCAATCTGATTCTGATAATGCATTAATCGCATTGTGTGAATTGGCTGACGAGGGTTCAATTTATCTTGCTGATAAAGAGAGTATTAAAATTACTCTTGAAGATTTGATTGCAGATAAGCGTTACGATTTACACGGTATTGAAGAACCACAACAAACCAACAATCTATTTTTCTTTGAACAAAAATCTGTTGCTTCTGAGGAATTCAACAAAAAAATTGATGTTCAGGGATTTGATTTGGCGGTCATGACTGTTGATAATTCAGTAAGTGATTTGTCTTACCAGTACGCAAACGGTCAGGTTGTAAAATATCTCCCATTTGAATTGCAAACTTTAAGCCGTGATATTGACCCAATCCAAGCTGTTCTTTCAGATGGAAAAGTTTTACAGGGCTTAACTGATAGATTAACCTTGCCTTTGGTGGCTGTGGTTGGTATTGAAATCAATAAGTCACAAGGCTCAATTATTAATTTCGTCGTAAGATGTTTAAAAACGGTGTAAGCTATGGGATTTTTCAAAAAAATTGGGACAGCGATTAAGAAAAACGTTTCGTTCAAAAATTTGGTAAAGGTTGCTACCCCTATCATGGGCGCAATACCTTTCGTTGGTGGAGCGGTTCAAAATATATCGCAGAATTTGCAAGATGCTCATGAAGCAAAAAAAGCAAACAATGCGGCGCAAGCCGAGTATAATAATCAACAGGCTTTAGCTTTAGCAAGTCAAACGGCTGGTGCTGTAGCAAATGCAGGTTCTCAGATTTTCGCAAAAGCCGTAACAACTGGAATTAACGATGGTTTAAGTACTGGATTTGTTCAGGGTTCAGGTCAGGTTGGTGCTACGGTTGTAAGTTCAACTATTAAGGTTTGGTTTCAAAGAAACTGGAAAATTGTTTTAGGTGCTGTTGCTGGTCTTATTGCATTGATTTGGTTTATAAGACGTGACCGCAATAATTCAGGCAGAAGAGTTGCTAGAAAAAGATAGCAAGCCGAAAAATTACTATCGAATCTATCTAATTGTTTTTCTGATAGATTCGGCAGTAATCATAACTAAAAAACTGGCTGAAATCATATTATTAATTAAACACATTATAAAGTAATGGCAAATAGAAAAAATTCTAATAATCAGAATTACAACAACAATAATAATAACCAACAAAAGGTAAAGCATTCAGGAGCAAAAAACACTACTTATATGCCTCTTTCAGGGCCTAATAAAGGTGTTGAACAGCACTTAACAACTGGTTGGAGATTGTCTAAGGGCGAATTGATTGCAATAAAATGCGTGACAACAACTAAATCAAGACTTTCGGAAAAAGGTTGGTTTGGTTCAGTAGCATGCACTTTTACAAACACCAAAACTGGTGTTCAGTCATTTCATTGGGGTACAATGCAGAAAAATGGCGGTAAAGTTGTAATTGACGGAATGGCGTTCGTAATTAATCCACGTGCAAAAAATGGAGGTTATGCAGGAACATTTATCCGCTCGAACTAATGTTTAGGTTCATATTAAAATTCCTCCCTCTTATACTTCATGAGGGGGTTGATTTACTCAAAGAGCATTTAGAAAAAAGAAAACAATTAAAACAAAATAAGTAATGAAAAATTTGAAAGGAATTGTTTCGATAATCGGTATTATCGTAAAGTATGGTGCGGTTGTAACTGCAATTTTAAAAGGTATTCAGGTTGTATCTGACGAATTAGCTAAGCTTGATTTCGGAAAAGACGAACCGCAAGCACCTGCACAACCTGTAATTAAAGAAGAAAATGAGTAGTTATTTAGGTCGAAAAGAATTAACTCGAGGCATTCGAAATAATAATCCGGGTAACTTGGTTTTGACAAATATTGCTTGGCAAGGAAAAATACCAAATGCACAAAATACAGATAAACATTTTGAGCAGTTTACAGAAATAAAATATGGTATTCGTGCCATGTTGCGAGATTTGACAAACGATATTGATAAAGGTAAAAATACAGTAAGAAAGCTTATAACTGAGTATGCACCGCCATTTGAGAATGATACGCAAAAGTATATTGAGGTTATTTCAAAAGCTGTGGGTTTAGACCCTGACCAAACAATCAAAATCGTAGATGCGAAATTTTACTTAGTGATTGCAAGGGCAATTATAAAACATGAATGTTCTCCCGATCATAATTTAATTTACGATTCAGACATTCAGGATGCTATCGACATTATGGGAGATTACAATCTTGCAGGTGTTACCGTAACGGCTAAAAAGAAATTCAAATTCAATTATTTGATTATTCCTGTCCTGCTTTTTTTTTATACTGTTTACAGCGTTACAGTCTAAACAAACGCCCAAAACGATAAAAATTATTAATTCAAAATTTAAACAAGATGTTAGATAAAATCAAACTTTTTTACGCAAACAATAAAACTGTTGCAAATGTTGTACTAGTTGCTTTAGCGGGATTCTTAGCTTATAAATTATTTAAGAAAAAATAATTATGGCTCAAAGAGAGATAGTTAATAGAACAAAGAGCCAAGCCAATACTGTTTGGCTCTTTGATTTTTTGCAAAAGTACTGGCTTTTGTGTGTTGGTATCATTGTGTGTTATCCATTAATAAAAAAATGGTATTCTAAATTCACGCAAGATGCTGAGGAAAAAGCTTTGGAAGATGCAGAAAAAGATTTAAAAATTGCGGTTTCGAATCCAATGACAAAGGAAATTGAATTGAATAAAATTACACCTCGTAAAGAAGTTCATGATATAGCAGAATCTTTGGCGGTTTGGATGGGGACAAATAAGCAAACAAAGGATGCTCCTTGGTATACTTGGATAACTGAACCAATGTCGAATTTTGAAAATGAAAGAGAGACAATTAACGAGTTATTGAAAGTAAGACAAGTTACAACTGTTCCTTTAGTAATCGGCTGTTATTATGTTATTACACGTCGAGATTTAAAGGCTGATTTGAAGAAATATTTATCAACCTCGGACTTGAAAAAAGTTCCGCTTTTTAATTAATCAATATGAATTTTATTCAATATATAGACGATACGTACGCGGTTAAGGTCAAAGAAATTGAATCAAACGAGGGGTATCTTATAAGAGGTATTCAAACTCCATTTTTTATTTTATCGGTATTTATCGATAATAAGCGTGTAAATGGCGTTCAATTTTCTAATTATGATAGCTTGCCTATGCTGTCAGTTATCAATGATTTAGGGAATGTAGATTTAAATGTGATTCCCGAAAATTACTTTGCTACTGCATTTACAGAAATTTATTTAAATATTCCTTACAGTAGTGGCTCGTCGAGCGTAGAGATTTCAAATTTTAGTGATTTTCAAAAAAAACCTTTGAGATACCTAAAAGAATACAAGTTACCACAATTTCGTATTGATGGTAGATTTTCTCAGGGTTCAGGATATTCTTATGATACTAGAGTTTATTCTTTGCTTAAACTTGGAACAATTCAAGCAGATAATAAGTTTTACACAGCAATTTATGATACTTACAAAAATGGTACTCATATTGATACTTTAGAATATCAGGGCGATAATCCAAATTATATTAGAAATGGTTATGATTTGGTTACGGCTTTTCCTGTACAAAATAACGGTAGCATTATTCAGTTTGGAGATTTTTATGTGAAAATGACAACTACTAAAACATCATATCCGTATGGTTTAAGTGTTTTTATATTCACAGATATTAGAACTAATGAATTTTGGTTTTATGTGAATTATATTGAAGTTGGTACAAGTATCATAAAAAAAGGTGAGTTTGATATTTCGACATTTGTTTGTGTAAATGGTGGTTTTAAAATTAAAAACCTGCTTCATGAAATAGAAATACAAATCAGCACAATTTATGGCTAATACTACTCCTACTCCTTATAGTTGTACAATCTTTAATAAAGATAAATCCATAAGACCAATAAAAGTTGAATTTTGCAAATCAATTTTTTATTTGCATAACTGGTGCAAGAATGTCAAATTTGATTATCACTACATTAATATTTACAATCGTAAAACTGGCAAGTATATTTCTCGACAATATTTTAATGAGTATATAATAGATAAGCCTTTGTATTAATTTACAAAGGCTTTTTTTTATGCTTTTTCAATTAATTTTAAAACATCATCAATATTTTCATCTGCTGTTACTTCTAAACCGCAAGCTAGTCTTATGTCTGTTCCAGAATCAACGTTAACTGATAAGCATGTAATTTGATTAATAAAGATTGTATATTCTTTACTTCTCAGGTCTGAATAAACTCCTGAAAAAGGATTTTTAGAAGTTTGAGGATAATTAATGTTTCTGTCAACAACGCATTTTAATTTTATTTTTTTCATAACACATGTAGTTTATCGATTATTTATAATCGTTCTTAATAGCAAATGTACTTAGTAAATTTATTACTTACAAATTTGAGGTATAATTATTTATTCTTTTATAGCTATTAACAAAGTGAAATTTAATAACATAAGTAAAAATGATAGAAACTATACGAGGAAATAAAGGAGAAGCAGTAGTAAAAACAATACGAGGAAAAAAAAGAGAAACAACAATAGAAACAATACGAGGAAGAAAAGGAGAAACAATAGTACAAGCAGTAGAAGGAAAAAAAGGAGAAAAGAGTGTAGATATAAAAAAATGTTTTATATTTGTACAATAATTAAAGAAAAAAACCTAACCCCGAAGGATTAGGCTTTAAAAATGTAGCATTGGTAGTGCTCATTTTAAAAAAATAAAACTTTTACAAGTTTTGCAATCTCCATTAGCAGTCGAATAGCACGGAGGTTTTTAGCGTCTTGCCAAAATGGCGGTTTTTTACGCTTCATTGTATCTAAAATAAAGATTTTTTCCACCTTCTCTAAAGAGCTTGGTGGCTTCTCTATTGGTGTAAATTTAGTAAATATATTAATACCCTCAAAATTGATTAAATTTCCTTTAATATAGCATTCGCAAACCCCTTATTTTGCTGGATAAAAACGCAACTAATTAGTTGCTTATGACGGTTTACGTCTCCTTCTTTTTTTAAATTAGGTATAATTATTTATTCTTTTATAGCAATTGACAAAGAGAAATTAAAATTATTGGCACTATATTTGAAAATCTTTAGTAATTATTAACTGACAAACAATACCACATGAAAAAAACTACTTTATTAAAAATTTTGATTGGATTAGTAGCTGTTCTTATTATTCTTGTTTCAGCATCTTTTATGAATTCTCAATCTCAATCTAGGTCTGATTTTGAAAAGGAAATGGAATCTGCAAAGTATGTTGACTCTGTTGCTTCTGTAGAAGATTTAACTGCTAAGAATAGAGAAATAAGGAATAATTGGAGTAATTATTTTAAGGTTAATAATAATAAATTTAGTTATTACGAAATTGGAGGTATTGAGAATTTGCAAATTTCATTTACAAACGATTCTGATTATGTAGTAGATAATGCTTACGTTGATGTTTGCTATGTTATTGATAATGGAAGTTGTTACAAAACTGAGAGTTTGCTTTTTAAAAACGTGCAACCGCATTCTATTGTTACTCAAGATGCTCCCAATTCCTCGCGAGGTAAAAAGATTAGTTTAGAATTTTCTCAAATATATTCGAGCAGGCTAAATTTTTTATATGGTCAAACCGTTGCAGGCACAAGGTCTTCTATTGATCCTTATTTTTCAAAGGATTAATAATTGAAAAGATTAATTAAATTAGCCCCAATAAAACGGGGCTTTTTTTATGTTCTTATTTTTCTTGTGGTTCTAATTTTCTTCAAATAGAGGGTAAATCATAGTGTTGATAAAGTTGTTAACATCTTCTTGGACGTCCTGTAATTCATACTATAAATTATAGTTCAAAACAGATACGCTTTTAAAAGCGCTTATTAGTCGTATAACTTGGTCAGAATCGTTTCTTTTGGGATTAAATCAGATCCGCCTCTTTTATTGAATTGCATTGCGCCATCATTTGCAACAAGAACTGCGCTCGCAGATAATCCATTTTTGCTTTTAATTTTAATCTGAGCTCTGTCGCCTAAAACATAAACATATCCGCTAACTTCCATAATTCCCGAATTTAGCTCTTTGTCGTCGCTTATAACTTCAGCGGTTCCATATATTTGACTAACAGATTGTGCTATATTTAATTTTAAAATATACTTTTTGCTGCAATCCTTGCAATTTTCAGTGCTCCAGGTTCCAGTAAAACGATTTTGAGAATATGCTGTAAATGAAATAAATACGGCTAATAAAATAAACTTTTTCATTAAATAAACTTTTAATAAGTAATTCTGTCAAATATAAATAAAAAAAGCATCCGCCGCGACAGATGCTTTCTCATAACTTGTGTAAATGAAAATTTATTTAATTTTTTTCAAATAAACCGATTTTCCGTTAAGCGCTACATTGATCTCATTATTTTTTTCTGAGAATGTTGTTCTTAAAGCGTTTCCTTTAAAAATTGAAACATCTCCGTAAACTTTTCCGGTTTCATTAGAAACGTATTCAAATAATAGTTTTTTATTATCTGGCTCAATTCCAATTTTATAACTTGAAAATTTTGATGTATCCAGGTTAAATTCCTGCTGTGTATCAATAATTTTTCCGTCAGCATAAAAATTGGTAACCGTTTTGTTTAAAGTGATGTCCGGATAATATTCGTTCACTTTTTGAAGAAGCGCATACTGTTCAGGGCTCGCGTCTTCTTTTTTTGATGTAATGGTTTGAGCGAATGAAATTGTTGTGAAAATTAAGGCTAATAGTAAAATGTACTTTTTCATAATTCTTAGATTTTAGATTAATATTTTAAATGTTTTTAAAATTAATTACTGCGTAACTCTATCAAGAACTTTATTAAAAAGCTTTTAATTATCTAACAAGGTACTAAATCTTTACCTTTGCAAAAAATTAAAAGCACTTTTTTAAGAAAATGACAACAAAAAAATACATTCAACTAATACTTATTTTAGGTTCTTTAACAGCACTTGGTCCTTTTTCAATTGATATGTATTTACCCGGATTCTCTGGTATTGCCAAGGATTTAAATACAACTGTTGCCAAAGTTTCTATGACCTTATCCAGTTATTTTATCGGAATTTCAGCCGGACAATTGCTTTACGGCCCTTTATTGGATCGTTTTGGACGTAAAAAGCCTTTATTCATGGGATTAATGGTTTATATTCTGGCTTCTTTAGGTTGTGTTTATGTTGGGGATATTGACACTTTTATATTCTTGCGTTTCATTCAGGCAATTGGTAGTTGTGCAGCGACAGTAGCTTCTGTAGCTATGGTTCGTGATTTATTTCCTGTAAAAGATATTCCAAAAGTATTCTCATTATTAATGCTTGTTTTAGGGCTTTCGCCAATGTTAGCGCCAACAATTGGCGGATATGTTACTGAAGATTATGGCTGGCATACCGTTTTTTTTATTTTAATGTGCATGGGAATCGTGATTTTGATTGCTTCAAAAATTGGTTTGCCAAATTCTTATAAACCTGACACTTCGATATCTTTAAAGCCGAAACCAATTATCACAAATTTCTTAAAAGTACTCAAAGAGCCTCAGTTTTATACGTATGCATTTACGGGTGCTATTGCTTTTTCAGGCTTATTTACATACGTGGCGGCCTCTCCGATCATTTTTATGGATATTTATCATGTTGATGCTAAGATATACGGATGGATTTTTGCTTTTATGTCTGTAAGTTTTATAGGCTCAAGCCAGTTAAATTCTGTTTTATTAAAAAGATTCTCAAGTGAACAAATGATTTTCGCAGCATTAATTTTGCAATCTCTTATCGCAATTGTGTTCTTAATATTAGCCTTAAATAATTTGCTGGGATTGTACCAAACTATTGCAATGTTGTTTTTATTCCTGGGTTGTTTGGGGATTTCAAATCCAAATACTGCAGGACTTACAATGGCTCCTTTTGCTAAAAATGCCGGAAGTGCTTCAGCTTTAATGGGTGCTATTCAATTAGGTTTAGGTGCTTTAGCTTCTTTTGCAGTTGGGATTTTTGTAAAAAACTCTGTTGTGCCAATGGTTTTAATCATGACTGCGACTACAATTATAGCTTTTATTGTTTTAAATATTGGTAAACGTTTTATTAAACAAAAAGTAGAAATTTCTGAAACTGATGATGTTGTAGTTGGGCATTAGAATTGTTAAAATCCAATTTTTTTAAATTCCAAATTCCAATCGCTACACAATACAAACTAGACGTATAAAAAAAGCCTGAATCATTGTAGATTCAGGCTTTTTTATTTAATATTCGTTATAAAATTGGAATTTGGAATTTAAAAAGATTGGAATTTAAATTTCTTATTTATCCTCCAAAGATCTTTTCTCTGGTCTGATGATCATTCTCAGAGATTGATCTCTGGCGAAATATGCGACCATCCAGTTCCAGAAAGTATTTAATCTGTTTCTATAAGTAATCAAAGAAATTAAATGGATAAAAAGCCAAATAATCCAAGCAAAGAAACCTTTGAAATGCCATTTTGGACTTGGTAAATCAACCACGGCTTTATTTTTACCAATAATCGCCATTGAACCTTTATCATTGTAAGCAAAAGGTTTAAGTGGTTTATTTTGAACTAAAGCTTTAAAGTTTTTGGCTAAATTTAATCCTTGTTGAATCGCTACTTGAGCCACTTGCGGATGTCCGTCTGGGAAATTTTTATCTCCGGCTAAAATTGCTGTATCTCCAATTGCATAAATATTTTCGAAACCATTCACTTTATTGTATTGATCCGTTGCCATACGTCTTCCACGACCATAACTTTCTTTCGGAATTCCGTCAAAAAGTTTAGCAGAAACTCCGGCTGCCCAAATTAAATTTTTGGTTTTGATGGTTTCTCCGTTTTCAAAAAATACTGTATCATCTACATAATCAGTTACTCTGGTGTGTAATTTTACTACAACACCAAGTTTTGTAAGTGCTTCTAAAGTGTCTTTTTGAGAAGCTTCACTCATAGGCGAGAGTAGTGCGTCTCCCCCATCGACCAAATAAACATTACTGGCCGAAGTCTCTAATTCAGGATATTCTTTTAATAGAATGTTTTTTCGCATTTCGGCAAACATTCCTGAAACTTCTACTCCCGTTGGTCCTCCTCCGGCAACAACAATAGTCAATAGTTTACGGCGTTTACGGATATCTTTGGTAATAGCAGCTTTTTCAAGGTTTTTAAGCAAAGCATTACGCATTTCGATGGCATCATTTAAGGTTTTCATCGGAATAGCGTTTTTCATTACGTTTTCCATGCCAAAATAGCTTGTTTCGGCTCCAGTGGCAAAAACTAAGTAATCGTATGATAATTCGCCATTGCTGAGAATTATTTTATTCTCGGCGGGAACTACAGAAAGTAATTCGCCCAAGCGAAATTGCAGGTTCTTTTTGCCTGCAAAGAATTTTCTAAAAGGATAACTAATGCTTGAAGGCTCTAAAAATGCGGTTGCAACCTGATATATTAGTGGTGGGAAAAAGTTATAATTGTTTTTGTCTACAAGCGTTACTTGTATCTGAGGATGGTTTACAAGCTCTTTTGCGAGATTGATTCCTGCAAAACCACCTCCTATAATGACTATCTTCATATATGTTGTCTATTAGGTAGGGTTTATGAAAAAAATATTCTGAAACTTACAGCTGCAGGTGTATAAATTTATTACTTATAATTCCAAATACAAAATCCGTCTAAGTTTATTTAACGAATAAATAAGGATTAATTAGATAATTTAAGTTTCATCATAATATCGGTCTGTTCGTCATCTCCCAGTTTAAAAATATGCTTGTCAAATTCAACAAAACCATTCTTTGTATAAAAACTAATAGCCCTTAGATTTTCTTCCCAGACTCCCAGCCATACATAGTCAACTTTTTTCTCTTTCGCTATTTGGATTGCTTTCTCATAAAGTAATTGTCCGACTTTTTTCCCATGGAATTCTTTTGAGACATAAATTCGTTCAATTTCCAAAGATTTTTCATCTTTTAATTCTGTTTGAGATTCTCCAAAGTTTATTTTTAAGTAACCAATTACTTCATTTTCCAGTTTGGCAAAATAAAACTGAGAATCTTTATTGGTAAGTTCTTTGGTAAGTTTCTCTTTAGAAAAACCTTCCTCCAAATAATTTTTCATATTCTCTTCAGAATTTGATTCTGAAAATGTTTCCTGAAATGTTTGTCTGCCTATTTTTTGTAATTGGTCAATTTCGTTTAATGAAATCTCTTGTAGTTGAATATTAGCCATGTTTTACCTGGTATTTTTAAGATGATATTACCTTATAAAAATACAACATAAATTGGCTAAATCCATTGCTTGAAGTACTACTTTTTGAATTTTTTAACAGGTTTTTCAGTTACTTCAACTTTGTTTTGTAAAACGTAATTTGCCATTAATTTTTCAATTAGTTCATCTTTTGTAAGATGATGAAAGACAGTTTTTACCTTTGTTTTTAAATCTGCTGAAATATCGTGATTAGGCTTCGTTTTAAAGATTTGTTTTGCCCATAAAAGCGTATTGTTTTCTTCTAAACTTACTACAGAAGGTTTTTGGAATTTAGTAAATTTTATTCCTAATTCTTTTTCGAATTCTGGGATTTCAACTACTTCTTCCTCTTGTAAAACCGTTAAAGAAAGTCCCTTTGCTCCTGCTCTTGCAGTTCTTCCGCTTCTGTGAACGTAAGTCTCATAAGTATCAGGCAAATGATAATTTACAACATATGAAATTTCTTTTACGTCGATTCCTCTTGCAGCTAAATCAGTAGCAACCAGAATGTTAATGTGTCCTTCACGGAATTGTTCCATGATTCTGTCTCTGATTCCTTGTGATAAACTTCCGTGAAGTGCGCCTGAAGAAAAACGGTTTATTGCTAAATTTTTAGCCAGTTTATTTACTGCAGCTTTAGTTTTACAGAAAATAATTCCGCGTTCGCCATCTTTTGAATTTAGGAAATGCATTAAAATATCCAATTTTTCGATTGGATCAACAACAATGTATTCGTGATCAATTCCTTGGTTACCAACAGTTTCCATGTTAGCACTAACCTGAACTACGTTTTTGTTTAAGTAATTCTGAATCAATTGTTTAATTGTTCCCGGTAAAGTTGCAGAGAACAATAAAGTACGGTGTTTTTTAGGAAGTTCAGCTACGATTTCGTCTAAGCTTTCTTTTAGAATTGAAACCATTTCATCGGCTTCATCCAAAACTAAATATTCTGCTTGTTTTAAGTCAATTGCTTTACGCTGAATCAAATCTATCAAACGTCCCGGTGTTGCTACAACAATATGTGTTGGTTGTGTAAGGCGTTCAATTTGTGGCTTAATGGGGATTCCACCACAAGTTGAAGCTATAGAGATATTTGGAATATGTTTTCCAAAATCCTCTAAATTTCTGAATATTTGTTGTCCAAGTTCTCTGGTTGGAACCAAAATAATGGCTTGAACAACAGAAGATTCTGTATTGATTAATTGCAATAACGGCAATCCGAAAGCGGCAGTTTTACCGGTTCCGGTTTTGGCTAAACCTACAACATCATGACTTTCAGATAAAAGTAACGGAATTGTTTTTTGCTGAATTTCTGTTGGTTCAACAATATTCAATTCGCTTAAAGCTTTTAAAATTGGTGCTGAAATTCCTAATGATGAGAATTGTTTAGACATCTTTTATTTTTGTTTATTTTGTTTTTATTTGTTTCAAGTTTCAGGTTGCTTTGAGAACTTAAAAATGAGTTTCTAGTAATTTGCAAAGGAGAAATCGCAATAGAATAAATTACTCTAAAATGCTATTTCTCCTTTATAAGAATATAATTTTGTTTAGATTTTAAAAAAAACTTAAAACCTTAAACATGAAACAAAATTATTTTATTCGTCCGGTTCGTTCATGATTTTTTCACGATACTTTTTACCAATTAACAAAACTAGTTTTAGCTTGTAATCGTCAACAAGCCATTCGCGGTAGTTTTTACTACATTGACTCAAACATTTTGCGTAACGTTTGATACGGCATTCGATATCGTCATCAAGCTCTTTCCCTAATGATTTTGCTTCTTGTAATGTTTCTGTATTGTCGACACACATTGCTGCGTGTTGTTCTAATGATTTGTCTAATACAACTTTAGAACGTAAATTTTGTTTGATGATTAATTTATGCTCTTCATCTACATCAAAAGTTACATCGGCAGTTTTAGCGAATTTTGCTCTTAATTCAGGCGGCATGCTGTATTTAAAATACAACTCAATTTCGGTATCATCACGTAAGTTCTCCAAATAAAACTCAGGTGATTTAAAAATGTGCTGCCAGTTTACAGGCTCGCTCCATAGACCAAAACGTGCTGCATTATTCCCTAAATCGATCACTGTAAACTCGTCTTTACCAGGTAATTTACGAGAACCACGACCAATCATTTGGTAGTATAAAGTTAACGATTTTGTCGCTCTGTTCAGGATAATTGTTTCAACTGTAGGTTCATCAAAACCAGTTGTTAAGATTCCTACTGAAGTCAAAATTGCATCCGGAGTCTTTTTAAACCATTGTAAGATGTCTTTACGTTCTTCAGAACTACTTGTATTGTCAAGGTGTCTAATGTCGTAACCGGCTTCTCTAAACGTTTCATATACATATAATGAAGTATGAATACCGTTGTTGAAAATCAACGTTTTTTTACCTAATGAACGTTCTGTATACGCATGCAAAAGTTTTTCCTGCATGATTGTATTTGTATATAAATCATCTGATGATTTTACGGTATAATCTCCGTTAATACCCACTTTTAGCGATGTCAATCCTACATCATAACTATAAGTTGTTGCACGAGCAAGGAAACCTTTGTCAATCAATGAACTAATGGTGTCTCCCACAATAAGTTCATCGTAACTCTGGTGCATTGGTAATTTTATATTCGAACTCAAAGGTGTTGCTGTTACTCCAAGAATAAAAGCGTTTTTGAATGAGTTTAATAATTTTCTGAATGAATTGTAATGTGCCTCATCAATAATAACCAAACCAATGTTGTCAAGATGTAATTTCTCGTCGTTGATACGGTTTTTCAAAGTTTCTACCATCGCCACAAAACAAGAAAAATCGTTTTGATCCGGTAATTCTTTTACTTTGCTATTGATAATTTTATTAGAAACGCCAAACCCTTTTAACATTTTTGAGGTTTGTTTACAAAGCTCTATACGGTGTGTTAAAACAACCACTTTTTTATCATTATTAGCTAAATAACGACGCACGATTTCGGAAAAAATCACTGTTTTTCCGCCACCTGTAGGCAATTGGTATAATAAATGATGTTTCGAAGGAGCATTGTCTAAACGTTCAAAAATGGCGTCAATATCGCCTTTTTGGTATGCATAAAGTTCTTTTTTCTCTTCTCTTTCTATTTCTAAAGTGTTTTGAGACATTGTTTATTTTTGGATTTTTGCAAAAATACACCGAAAAAACAGTTATTCATCTTATTTTAACTTAAAATAAATGTTTTTTTTAAATAAGATTTTTTATGAGAAGTGCTTTTATTAGTCGATTTTATCTAAAATAGCTTCAAAATCGTACTTGTTTTTCCATTTTTGTTGAATAGTTTCTTTTTCGATTGCGATAATTCTTTCTCTGAAATCAGATAAAATTCCGTTTGAAATCGAAAAATTTACGGCTTGTTCAAAAGAGTTAAATATACTTTTGTAAAATAATTCCTGCTTTACAAAATTTTGCGACGAATAAGTTTGCGCAATTTCGATGTTATAAAGCATAATATCAGCAATTACAAAAGGATCAACGCCTAATAAAATGAAATGTTTAATGTATTTCTGTGCTACAGAACGACGCATTTTAGCTTTTGGACGTCGTTTTGAAGTAGGCTTTTTAATGGGGAAATATTCCTGCGAAATTTTGACTTTGCATTCCTGCAGTAATTTGTCTTCTTTTGGATTGAAAACAAAATCATAATAGACTTTTACAGGACTAAACTTTTCGTACAACTCAATTATTTGTTCTTCGAGTTGTTCTTTGCTTAATTCACCCAAATATTTTTTTAAATCGCGTTTACTCATTATCAAAGTTTAAGATTACAAAAGTAAATTACTTTCCTGATTCATGTCGCAAAAACCAACCATAATACTTAATTTTGCTTCAATAAACTCAAAATATATATACATGCTCAAGATTTTCAAAGTTACTGCAATTTTAGAGGGAATCTCTTATTTAGTATTGTTTACCAATATGCTTTTCATTAAAACCAACAATCCTGAACTTTATCATACCTTATTGCGTCCGTTAGGAATGACACATGGCGTTCTATTTATAGGATATGTTTTGTTGGCATTTTTACTTAGAAAACCACAAAACTGGGATTTAAAAACTTTCGGAATTATTCAAATAGCTTCTCTTGTTCCTTTTGGAACTTTTTATATCGAGAAAAAATATTTAGAAAATAATGCCTAATATTTTGAATAAAATATTCAACTTTTTATACCCTCTTTTTAGAGACTGGGGAATGAGCCGCAATTTTGCGTCTTATGTTAGCCTTGTCTTTAATATTGCCATTATGGTCGTTTTGGCTTATGCTATTTATTATATGGCAAAATTTGTTTTGGTAACCTTAACGGCAATTTTTGCACAAAAGACCAAAACAAAATTTGACGATTATTTAATTCACAATAAAACCACAAAATACACCGCGTATTTAATTCCGTTTTTCTTTATTTATAAAGCCGTTCCAATTATTTTGGACAAATATGAATATTGGGAAACCCTTTTTGGAAAAATCGTTGGTATTTATATCGTTCTGATCAGTTTATGGATTATTAGAACGATTTTTAATGCTTTACGAGATTATCTAAAGCAAAAACCGGAATACAGCGATAAACCTATCGACAGTTTCGTTCAGGTTATTATGATTGTACTTTGGATTTTTGGTGTTGCCATGATTATTTCGACTTTATTCGGAATCAAACAAGGCGAATTGTTGACGATTTTAGGAACACTTTCGGCAATTATTATCTTGATATTCAGAGATACTATTTTAGGATTTGTATCCAGTGTTCAGGTTGCCATAAACGACATGGTTCGTATTGGTGACTGGATTACGATGGATAAATTTGGTGCTGATGGTGACGTAATCGAAATTAACCTTACAACGGTTAAAGTTCGAAATTTCGACAACACGATTACTACAATTCCAACTTATGCTTTAAGTTCAGACTCGTTCCAGAACTGGCGCGGAATGCAAAAATCTGCCGGAAGACGTATTAAAAGACACATTTTGATCAAAAGCAGCAGTATTCGTTTCTTAACGGATGAAGATTTGGATCAGATGAAAAAAGTGCAGCTTCTAAGTAATTACATCGAAACAAGACAATCTGAAATTGTAAAATACAATGATATTCGTGGCGTAGACAAAACTTTGGCGCTTAATGGCCGAAATATGACTAATCTGGGATTGTTTAGAAAATATATCATTCAATATTTAATCACGCATCCGGGTTTAAATAAAGATATGCATATGATGTGTCGTCAGTTACAATCGACTGCACACGGAGTTCCGTTAGAAATTTATGCTTTTTCAAGCGATAAACGCTGGGCAAACTACGAATATATCATGGCCGATATTTTTGACCACGTTATGGCTTCTGTAGAATATTTTGACCTTGAAATATTTGAATTGCCGTCGAAAATTGGACATTTAGATTAGGAATTTTGTTTCAGGTTTTCTTTGTTACAAGTTTGAAAAATGTTCTTAACCGCAAAGTTCGCAAAGTTTTTTCGCAAAGATCGCAAGGTAATGCTTTGCGTTCATAGCGTAAAAACTTTGCGAACTTTGCGGTTAAATTATGCTCAAAGCAAAATAACCTGAAACTATTTTTTCACTTCCTCAAAAACAAACTCTGCATTATTGTATTCTATAGGTTGGTCCGGCATAAAAAGCGGAAGATTAAAATAAGTTCCGATTACGCCTTTTCCTTGATAAAGTTTGTTTTCTTTTTTTAGTAATGCAAGCGGAATCCTTTTCCAGCTTCCTCCATTCGAGATATAATGAAAATCGCCTCGAAGCGTATCACCTTTAATATCTCCTCTAACATCTCCGGAATCTTTACCTATTTTATAATACGAGATTTCATAACGTCCGTAAAAGCGTTTGTCGTTTATATTCAGGCTTAAAATAGCGGTATCTTTATTATGTATAGCACGATACATAACCTGATTATACTGACTTTTATCTTCCTTATTATTACAAGAAATCAGAAACATAATCAATAAAGAAACCAGTACAATTTTTTTAGTCATTTTAAGGAGGATTTTTAACCATATAAGTTATGTAAGGAATTATAAGTTTAGCTTGAATTAACTTATATAACTTATATGGTGAATAAATTATAAACGATCTTTTACGAATTCGATTTGGGTTTTTCCGTGCGCTTTTGGTTTTCCGTTTTCGTCAAGATTTACCATTGTCGTTTGATCGATCGTAATAATGATTTCGCGAGTCATCATATTTCGAACGGCACAAGTTAAAACCAAAGAAGTATTCCCGAATTTCACCACATCAATTCCAATTTCGACAATATCACCTTGTCTGGCCGAACTCTTAAAATTAATTTCAGACATGTATTTGGTTACTACTCTGGTGTTTTCTAATTGAATAATCGTGTACAACGCCAGTTCTTCGTCGATCCAGGCCAATAATTTTCCGCCAAATAAAGTTCCGTTTGGATTTAAATCTTCGGGTTTAACCCATTTTCTGGTATGAAATCGCATAATTTTAGTTTAAATAAAAGTTTTTGTATTGGAATTTTTTCTAAATTTAAAGAAAAAACATGGAAGATAGAGACGCTTTTTTAAGAGAATTCAGAGGAGAAACTTTAGGAACTGTAAGCGCTCAATCTTCACCAGATGAGTTGTTTCAAAATCAGACGATTAGACCAATTTTAAAACTTCAAAACGATTTGTTCATTGCCGTTTTTATAAACTATGTAAATAAAAACAAGGCCGATTTCTATTCTTATACAGTTGAGAAAAAACTTCAGGTTATCGAAAATTCCATTCAAAAAGATATTAAGTTCAGAAATTCCCTTAAAGGAATTGTCATGGCGCTTTTTACAATTGAAGAATATGAAACTTATATTCAAAACTCGTCAAGTTTAAACAAAAGAATGATGAATTTATTAATCGAAAGATTGAAAAGTCAGGTTCAATTGTTTGAATTAGAATCTAATTCGAATTAGTTTTTGTTTAATGGAAATAGAAATTGTTCAAGATAAAAAGCAAAGTTTATATGTTTATAAAGATGATGAACTTTTATTTTATTCGAAGATAAAATTCAACTGGAATAACAGAATCATATCAATTTACGATCAGAATGATATTTTACTTTTGGAGGTAGAATATAAAATGACTTTTATAAAAACTTATTATAAGATTTTATTCCAGAATGAATTGGTGACAGAAAATATTTCTGAAATAACAAATACTAGAATAATCTTTGGGCATGATAAAAGATTATATATTAAAGACGATTATTTTATTTCGCTTCAAGGGAATTTTTCTTATTATTTGAAAGAAGTTAGAATTTCTCGATTAAAACAGAAATCATGGATTTCTAAACCGAAGATGTCATTAAGTATAAATGATGAAAATCTAGAGTTTCTAAATCCTGTAATCTTTCATATTTTGGCAATTAGAGCAGGAAATAATTCCGATTAGAAAATAATGTAAAATTCTAGAATAATTCAATGTTTAACCAATTCCGAAATAAATTTCCATTAACTGATGAAAAATGGATCGAATATACCAATTATTTCAAGCGTCTTGAAGTTCCCGCTAAAACAGTTCTTTTAGAAGAAGGCGAAATCTCAAAAAGACTTTTCATTATCGAAAAAGGCTGTATCAGAGTTTGGTTCAATAATAATGGAAAAGATTTGACAACTCAGTTTTTTTTCGAAAATCAAAGTGTGGCTTCTATCGAAAGTTTCATGAAGAAATTGCCAAGTCCGGTGGTTGTAGAAACTATAGAACCATCTATAATTTGGTGGATTTCTAAAAATGATTTAGATAAAATCCTCGAAGAAATAAAAGAAATTCCAGCGTTGAGAGATCGTTTTATAGATATGCTTTTTCAGCGTACATTCGATTATATGAAATATTTCGTTTCGTTTATAAAAGACTCTCCTACTCAGCGTTATCTTAACTTAATTGAAGAAAGACCTCAAATAATCCAACGAGTTCCGCAACATTACATTGCTTCTTATTTAGGAATCACCACGGTTCATTTAAGCCGGATAAAAAGCAAATTAGTTCACAAAAAATAACGAGATTTTAAACCATATAAGTTATGTAAGTTCATTCAAGTTTAGCTTATAATTTCTTATATAACTTATATGGTTTAAAATTTCATTTGATAACAAATGTTATCGTCTGCCCATAAATGTCTGACGAACTTTGCATCATAAAATTTAATAATTATGAAAGCAGCAGTAGTTTATACAAAAGGCGAAATGCCAAAATATGCAGATTTTGCAGAACCGATTCCGCAAAACGAAAACCAGGTTTTAATTTCAGTTAAAGCCGTAGCCATTACAAATCTGGATAAAGGAAAAGCAAGCGGTAAACATTATTCTTCAGAAAATCACAATCAAAATGGCTTTGTAATTGGCAGTGATGGCGTTGGTTTACTCGAAAACGGAACAAGAGTTTATTCTCGAGGAATTAGCGGTACAATTGCCGAAAAAGCGATTATCGATAAAAATATTTTAGTGCCTTTGCCTGACGGAATTAGCGATGCAATTGCGGCTTCATTGCCAAATGCGGTTGCAGGATCTGCAATGGCGTTAAAATTTAGAGCCGGAATAAAAGAAGGTGAAACGGTTTTGATTAATGGCGCAACAGGTTTCACAGGACAAATGGCGATTCAGCTTGCCAAACATTACGGTGCAAAGAAAATAATAGTAACCGGAAGAAACGAAAAAACACTTCAAAGTCTACTGGAATTAGGCGCTGATGAGATTATTTCGCTGAAGCAAAATGACGAAGAATTTATCACACAACTTAAAGAAATTCACTTAAATACTCCAATAGATATTATTCTGGATTATTTGTGGGGACATCCTGCAGAACTGATTTTTAATGCTTTAAAAGGAAATGGTTCTTTCACAAACAAAGTAAGATACGTAAATATTGGCGGAATGGCGGGTGATTCTATTCAATTATCAGCTGGTATTTTAAGAAGCGTAGATTTGCAATTATCAGGTTCAGGATTAGGAAGTTGGTCTAAAACCGAAGTGAAATCATTATTCTCAGAAATCCTTCCGGAAATGTTTCTTTTGGCAGCTCAAAACAAACTAAAAGTCAATATTCAAGAAGTTAAAATAGCTGATATCGAAGAAATGTGGGCAAAAGAAGCCCTTGATGGTCAACGATTGGTGGTTATTATCTAAGGTTTACGAGTAGTAGAATCAGTCCAATTTTTGTCATTTCGACAGAGGAGAAATCACACTAGAAACTCCGCATAGAAAATCGCCAATCTTTGTCGAGTTTCGCGTGTGATTTCTCCTCTGTCGAAATGACAAGATTGCGGTTAATTTTACTACTTCTGTTCCATTAGTTTTTTTGGTGCAAAACCAAATAACTTTTTAAAGGCAAATGAAAAATGAGACAAATCTTCAAAACCTAAATCAAGATAAATATCAGAAGGTTTTTTATCTTTTTTTTCAATTAGAAAATAAGCTTCTTCCAATCGTTTTTGCGTCAGCCAATGACTTGGTGTTGTATTGAATATTTTAAGGAAATCTCTTTTAAAAGAAGATAGACTTCTACCGGTTAAATACGCAAAACGCTCCAAACTCACGTTGAATTTGTAATTGTGAAGCATGAATTTCTCCAGATTAATTTTTTCAGGAACAGTAAAATCAAAGAAAATCGTTGCCAGTTCAGGTTTTAACTTTAGTAGAATAAAAACTAATTCTTCTCGCTTTATATCTGAAAATGTATCATCAATATCGCCCGTTTGATTGTAATAAGGTGACAAGGACTGGATAAAATTTGGAATTAAATCATTCTTTTCTAATGTTATAAAAGCTTCTGTAGGTTTAGAATTTGAAATTGATATTTGATGTCTGTCTTTGATCTTTTTTAGAAATTGTTCATCAAGAATTATAACTACTTTTTCGAATTCTTCATTCTCTTTTTCTTTGTTATATCTGGCGAGATAGTTTTTGCGTACAATGCAATAATCGCCTGATTTTAGCGTATAATTTTTATTGCCGTCATAACCGTGAACAGTGCCTTTTGCGAGATACAAAAAGAAATGCTCAGCGATGAATTGCTCAGGCGAAATCTCTGGTCCGATATAACATGATTTTATTTCTGTAATTTTCATTATTCTCCATTAAATTAATTGACATTTTCCCACCAACGTTTAAATTGCTGCTGATTATTGTTCAAATCTACTTTCTGACCAATCATTGGCGTCACTAATCGATAGGGTTTATTTAGAGACAATTGCGTAATTTTTTTCAAAGGCTCATCCCAAGCATGTTTCCCTAAAGTAAATTTAGAATTATGTACCGGAATCATGTTTTTTGCACCTAAATCAACGGCTGCTTGCGCGACTTCTTCAGGTAAATTATGAACAGATTGCCATGCTTTGTCGTATTGACCACATTCTAAAATCGCCCAATCAATTGGTCCAAATTTCTCACCAATTTTTTTGAATCGGTCATCAAAACCTCCGTCTCCGCTAATGTAAATTTTTAAGCTTGGCGTTTGAATCAAATAAGACATCCACAGGGTTTTACCACGTACAAATCCCCTACCCGATTCATGATGAGATGATTCTGTAAAAATAGTAAAGTTATGATCTAATTCGATTCTTTGATTCCAGTCTTTCTCTATTATTTGCTCTGGTTTATAGCCCCAACGTTCAAAATGCGCTCCTACTCCAAGTCCGCAAACAACATGTTTTACTTTGTCTTTTAAGCCAGTAATAGTTTCATAATCTAAATGATCGTAATGATCGTGAGAAATGAACAAATAATCAATTTCAGGCATATCAGCAACGGTATAAATATCACTTCCTTTATAAGCGCGAACTCCCCAAGGTAATGGCGATGCTTTACCGCTAAAAACAGGATCAATCAGAATTTTTTTGCCTTCAAGCTGCATGAAAACCGACGAATGTCCAAACCAAACCAATGCGTTTGAATCAAGCGGAATATTTTTTAAATCTGTTTTTACAGATGGCAATGAATCTTTCGGTTCTCTTCTTGGATATTCTTTAAAAACGACATTGTACATTTCGCCTAACATTGTATATCCTTCTGATAATGTTGGTCTTTCGACTAAATTATTAAATCTGTCATTTTTAAAATGAGCCGATTTTTCGATTTCAATAAGTCGTTTTCCTGATGGATTTTCGCCAAATTGTGGCAACTGCAAGTACAAAAATGTAATAGTTGCAAGCAGAAATATAATAATAAAAAAAGTGATCATAATTTTCTTGAATCTTTGTATGGATTTTTTCATTTAGAGTTATTTTGCGGCGATTTTTATATCATCGATTTCGAGTATATTTTTCGAATATCCACGAACTACGCAGTTTATCATTGCTTGTCCTACTTGTTTTAAGGTTAATGATTTAGTAGGAAGTAAAATCGGAAACAAGAAAATCAGCGGTTTTAAAAAGGCCTTTACATTTTTTTGTCCTTTGAATGGTTTCATAAAACCAGGTCTAAAATTGTATGCTTTTTTAAATGGCAATTTCAATAAATCATTTTCAGTTTTTCCTTTTACTCTTGCCCACATTACTCTGCCTTTTTCGGAACTATCAGTATGACTTCCGGAAACGTAAGTAAAAACCATATTCGGGTTTAAAGACGCTAGTTTACTTGCAAAACTTATTGTTGTATCATACGCTATTTGCGTGAATTTTGTTTCGTCCATACCAACAGAACTTATTCCTGCACAATAAAAACAAGCATCATAACCTGTAAGTTGGACTTCAAAATCACTTAAATCCATAAAATTTGGAACAATTAATTCCGTCAATTTTGGGTGTTTTACAGGCGATGGTTTTCTATTTACCATTAATATCTTTTTTACTGTGTCGTTTTCAAGGCATTCGAACAAAACGCCTTCACCAACCATTCCTGTTGCACCAGTTATAATAACTTTCATATCTTTTTTTAAATTAAATTTTTACTCCTCCAAATTGAAATAAACTTTCGGCAGAAGCCAATAATGCTTCCTCGCTGGTTCTGGGTTTCCAGTTTAAGGTTGTTTTTGCTTTCAGATTACTTGCATTTTTTATTCTGTTCAATTGAGGCACGATATTTTTGGCTTTATCATTAAACAAAGCAATAATACGAACCGCCCAATTGGGCAAAATTGTTGTAGAAACTTTAGCGGTTTTATTTCCTAATTTATTCTTTAAAAGCTGTGCAATTTCAGGTAATGAGATTATTTCTCCTGTAAAAGCCAGAAAACGTTCTCCGTTTGCAGCAGGATTTGTCATAGCGCGTAAATGCAAATCGGCGACATCACGAACGTCTACAATTCCAAAAGAAATTTTAGGAATCGCTTTCATTGTTCCGTCAAGCATTTGTTTTAAAACTTCAAAACCACTGGAAATATCCGGTCCTAAAGATGGTCCAAAAATCCCCATTGGATTAATTACAGAAAATTCTAAGCCCTTTCCTTCGTTTGCGATATAATTCCAGGCTGCTTTTTCTGCCAGAGTTTTTGATTTTAAATACGCCGAAAGTGTTTTGTCAGTTGGGTCTGTCCAGGATTCTTCGGTAATTAAAGTTTTGGGATCATTGTGGCTGTAACCAACAGCAGCAAAAGAGGAAGTTAATACAACTCTTTTTACGCCGGCTTCTTTTGCTGCTTTCAAAACTCTTAAAGTCCCTTCTACAGCGGGTAAAATAACATCATTTTCATCTTTTGGAACTTCCAGTGAGATTGGAGTTGCAACGTGCAAAACGTAATCACAATCTTTTACAGCTTCATTCCAATTATCGTCTTTTGAAAGGTTTGTTTCTATAAAAGACAAATTTTCGAAGGAAGAAATACCGCCAACTCGCAACATATTCTTCACTTCTTCTTGTCTGTTCATAGAACGAAGTGTTGTTTTTACTGTATAGCCTTGTTCGAGCAATTGTAAAATACAATGTATGCCCACGAAACCTGAGCCGCCTGTAACCAGAACTATTTTGTCTTTATTTGAATTTGCCATTTTAATACGAATTAATAATGCAAATTTCATTATAAAATCAATTGTTAACTTTGTTTAAAAGTCCAAAGTTGTTTTGTTCAAAAGTTCAAAAAAGAATGCTTCTTTTAAAACGAATTCCCTAGCCCCGATAGAAGTGGAAATCCTTTTGTGGCGTGGTTCGCCATAAAAGATTGAAACGGATAGCGGGATTAGCTCCTAAAAAAATGGTTTTATCAGAGAAATCGAAACAACAAAACAATGTAAATAAAAAAAAGCCTATCAGTTTATCACTTGATAGGCTTTTGAATTTATTCTTTAGAAAGCATTAATTCTTTTATGTATTTTACTGGAGCACTTCCAAAACTCAGGAATTTTTCATGAAATTTTTTCAGATTAAATTTGTCTCCTTCTTTCTTTTTAAGTTCTTCTCTCAGATTGTAAATTTCGGTATATCCTGTAAAGTAAGAACATAATTGTACTTGAGATAAAGTCACGCGTTTCCATTTTCCGTCGGCTTCAGCTTGTTGTTGGAAAGCTTCTTTGGTCAATAATTTCAATGCATCTTCTTTAGACATATTTTTTGTGTGAACGCTAATGTCAAGAATTGTATTGCAAGTTGCTCTCAGATTCCATTTATAGTACATCAACCACATTTCATCAGAATTTTTATAACCGCTTTCCAACATCATTCTCTCAGCATAAACTGCCCAACCTTCAATCATAGCGCCATTTCCTAAGATAGATTTTATAATACTTGGCGATTGATTGCTGTAAACTAATTGTGCATAATGTCCAGGAATTGCTTCGTGAATATTAAGAATCTGAAGGATATAATTATTGTATTCACGTAAATAACTTTCGGCATTTTCCGGAGTCCAACCAGACATACTTCCTACATTATAATAGGTATTTGCATTTTTGTCGTAAGGTCCAGGCGAAGAAATTGAAGCGCCGGCAACTCCAGCCATATAAGCCGGTTCTTTGCGCACGACAAGAGGTTTTGACGGATCGATGTACAATAAATCTTTAGCTTTTACATAAGCCGCCAATTCCGGAATTTGTTTCTCAATCTCAGATTGAAATTTTTCAGGCGTTGTATGCTGCAATGAGATTTTGTCAATAACTTGCTGAATTAATTCCAATTTATCAGTAGGTTTTGCTTCAGTTCCTTTGTATTTTGTCCAAAGTTTATCAGCCAAAACGAACATTTTATCATGTAAATCTTTTTTATGATCTACAGCAATTTTAAAAATTTCATCAGCAGTATATCCTGATTGAATGTCATAGTTAAATTTCTTAGCATATAATTCTGCTCCTAATCTAAAAGAACGTGGCGTTTTATTAGGTAGATTTTTTAGCCAATTTGCATAATCAGTAATTGCTTTTACAGAAACTTTTGCTTTGGCAAGCATTTCTTTTTTCTCAGTATCAGTTAATTTGCTTTTGTCTAATGCCGTTTTTAATTCATCCTGAAATACAGTTGATCCACCAAGGTTTTGAGCTATAGCAAGCTCTGTATGTTCAACGGTTGGATTTTTGATATTCTTTTTGGCAGCTTCATAATAAGCAGGAATATTATTCATTTTTGCGTTAAAAGCACGTAAACGAATTTCTGGAGTGTCATAACTACCGTTTAAAATTTCAGCAAAAGAACCACAAACATTATAAGTGGAAGGATCCCACTCGCCTGATTTCAATTCATTAATATTGAAAATAACAGTTTCGAGTTCATTTTTAATCAAATGAAAATCGGTTTTGTTATTGTCCGATAATTCATCAATATTGAACTTTTTTAAAGAATCCAGCTGTGCATTAACAAATTCAAGATCTATCTTTTTTTCATTGTCATCTGGTATAACCAAAACACTGTCTAGTTTGTGATAACCAAGACTTGAAGCCCAATTTGGACTAATTTTCCATAAAGCGGTTACGTATCCATCTTTATAAGTATCAAATTTTTGATCTAAAGCTTTATCTTCATTAGACTTAGTACTTTTATTACAAGAAAAAAGTAAAGTCATTGCGAAGAAAGAAACGAATAGTTTTTTCATAAATTAATTTTTTAATTGTTTAAAGATAAAAAAAATGTCGTTTATGCAAAACTATTTACTATTTGCGTTTAATATTTTAATAAATCCAATAAAACATTCTCAAAACGATCTTTTGGTAAAAACTGATCTTCCAGCGCTTTAGTAAACGGAATTGGCGAATCTAAACTGGCAACTCTTTTTACCGGAGCGTCAAGATATTCGAAACATTCTTCCATAATCAAGGCAGAAATATCGCTGGCAATTCCACCAAACAAAGTATCTTCCTGATAAATAATGACTTTTCCTGTTTTTCTGACCGAAGCAAAAATAGTTTCAGTATCTAAAGGCTGCAAGGTTCTTAAATCGATTAAATCAGCTTCGATTTCTGGATGTTTTGCCAATGTTTCTAATGCCCAATGTACCGGAGCTCCAAAAGCAATAATAGTTATAGAATTTCCTTCTTTTAATAAAGCCGCTTTTCCTAACGGAATTGTATAATAATCTGTTGGAACATCCTGATAAATGCTTCTGTACAATTGTTTATGCTCGAAAAACAAAACCGGATTCGGATCGTTTATAGAAGTATTTAGCAACCCTTTTGCATCATAAGGAAACGCAGGATATACCACTTTTAAACCCGGAGTTTTGGTAAACCAGGCTTCATTTGTCTGCGAATGAAACGGCCCAGCCTGAGTTCCGCCACCGCAAGGCATTCTAACGACAACATCGGCTTTTTCGCCCCAGCGATAATGTGATTTTGCTAATAAATTTACAATTGGATTAAATCCTGTAGAAACAAAATCGGCAAATTGCATTTCTACAATGGCTTTATATCCGTTGATGGACAAACCCATTCCGGCAGATATTACAGCGCTTTCACAAATTGGCGTATTACGGATTCTTTCTTTTCCAAAAACATCAACAAAACCTTCTGTAATTTTAAATGCACCACCATATTCGGCAATGTCCTGCCCCATGATGACTAAGTTTTTATGACGCCACATCGATTGTTCTAAACTATTTCGGATAGCATCTATAAAGCGAATGTTCTTAGATTTTGATCCTGTATTAACTTCCTCATATTGAAAAGGTTCATACACATCGTTTAATTCTTCGCTATAAGTTGGAATAATTTCTGGTTCAGCATTTGCGATAGCCCAATTTTCTTCGATTTCATGTTTAATTTCTTCATGTAAAATCGCGTCATGTTCTTCGGTTAGAATTCCTTCTTCTAAAAGAAACATTCTGTAATTATCGACAGGGTCTTGCGTTGCCCATTTTCTTAATAAATCATCTGGAACATATTTTGTACCACTCGCCTCTTCATGTCCTCGCATTCTAAAGGTTTTGAATTCCAATAAAACTGGATGTGGATCTTTTTGCATGTGTTCTTTGAGCTGCGTTATTTTGTGATAGACTTCAAGGATGTTATTTCCATCAATTATATAACTGTCGATTCCGTAGCCAATGCCTTTGTCAGCAAGATTTTCGCAGGAATATTGTTCGTTTGTTGGAGTCGAAAGTCCGTAACCATTGTTTTCGATGATAAACATTACAGGCAATTTCCAAACAGCAGCGATGTTTAATGCTTCATGAAAATCGCCTTCACTTGTAGCGCCTTCACCAGTAAAAACGGCTGTAACTTTTTTATTATTCTGAAGTTTATCAGCAAGAGCGATTCCGTCTGCGATCCCTAATTGCGGACCTAAATGCGAAATCATTCCGATAATATTATATTCCTGAGTTCCAAAATGAAAACTACGATCTCTCCCTTTTGTAAAACCATTTGCTTTTCCCTGCCATTGCGAGAATAATCGGTGCAAAGGAATGTTTCTGGTTGTAAAAACACCTAAGTTTCTGTGCATAGGCAAGACATATTCATTATCTTCTAATGCAGCAGTAACTCCCACAGCGATTGCCTCCTGCCCGATTCCGGAAAACCATTTTGAGACTTTTCCCTGCCGAATCAGAATTAGCATTTTTTCTTCGATCAAACGAGGTTTTAGAATTTTTTTATATAAGTCTAATAATTGAGTATCAGTAAGGTTCTGTTTATAGAAAATCATTTGATCCGCTGTTTAAGTATTTCAAATATAGAAAATTATAACACTTTTATTTCTTTTTGTTAGATATTTTTAATTTTATTATAACTTTTAAAATTCAAATATAAAATATTCTCTACCTTTGTTATTGAAAGGTCTTAATTGACCTTTTATCTTTAAATAAAAATGTAAAGTATGCAAAACATTCCTAGTGTAGACTTACGTGATTTCCTTTCGGACGACCCGAAACGTAAACAAAAATTTGTAAATGAAATCGGCAGTGCATTTGAAAACATTGGCTTCGTAGCCCTAAAAGGTCATTTTCTTGACGACCAGTTAGTAGACGAGCTTTATGGCGAAATTAGAAAATTTTTCGCTTTGCCAGTGGAAACTAAGCATAATTATGAAATTCCCGGTATTGGCGGACAAAGAGGTTATGTATCTTTTGGAAAAGAACATGCTAAAGGTCGCAAAGAAGGTGATTTGAAAGAATTTTGGCATTTTGGCCAATACGTTGATGCTTCTTCAAAATATGCTTCGGAATATCCGGACAATGTTGAAGTAAAAGAATTACCTCGTTTTAATGTTGTAGGTAAAGAAGCGTATCAAATGCTTGAAAAAACAGGTGTTTATGTATTAAGAGCTTTGGCTTTGCACTTAGGTTTAGATGAATTTTATTTTGACCAATATGCAAAAGAAGGAAACTCTATTTTGAGACCAATTCATTATCCACCAATTACTTCTGAGCCTGAAAATGCAATTCGTGCAGCTGCTCACGGTGATATTAACCTGATTACCTTATTAATGGGGGCTCAAGGAAAAGGATTACAAGTTCAAAATCATGATGGTGAATGGATTGATGCAATCGCTGAAGATGATGAATTAGTAATTAATGTTGGAGATATGTTGTCAAGACATACTAATAACAAACTAAAATCTACGATTCACCAGGTTGTAAATCCGCCTAGAGAATTATGGGGAACTTCACGTTATTCTGTTCCGTTTTTTATGCATCCGGTAAGCGATATGCGTCTGGATTGTCTTGAAAACTGTATCGATGCTGAGAATCCTAAGAAATTCGAAGACATTACAGCGGGAGATTATTTATACGAACGTTTAGTAGATTTAGGGTTAATTAAAAAATAAACTTTTAAAGCTTCAATTTTTTAAATTCCAAATTCCAATGCTAACTTTGGAATTTGGAATTTAATTTTTACAAACTATATTTATTGAAATTTATTTTCAGAATAAAAATTCTATGGACTTACAAGATCAATTAAAAAACTTATTTCCAGATCATGTTGAATCAAATGAACCTGAGGAAATTCAGGAGCAAGATCATGTGCTTTACATTCAAAAAGAGCCTATGATTTGCAAATTTGAAAAACGAAAAGGAAAAGCCACCACGATTATCGAAGGTTACGAAGGATCTGATGAAGATTTTAAAGTGCTAGCCAAAGAAATTAAAACCAAATTAAGCGTTGGCGGAACTTTTAAAGACAGTTCGATCATTATTCAAGGCGATTATCGCGATAAAATAATGGAAATCCTAAAAGCAAAAGGATTTAAAACGAAACGTGTAGGTGGTTAGGAAAATAAATTCCAATTTTTAAATTCCAAATTCCAATTGGGCGAATTTAACCGCAAAGTTCGCTAAGAATTATAATTTGGAAGCTTTAATAAAATCGCAAAGTTCGCAAAGCTTTGGGCATAAAAAAAGACGCACTGTTGTGCGCCTCTACAGAAAACCTTTGTGCCTTTGTAACTTTGCCACTTTGAACCTTAAAAAAATAAATCAGTGACAATCAGTTCAATCCGTTAAATCTGTGGGCATAAAAAAAGACGCACTGCTGTGCGCCTCTACAATAAAAAAATAACAGAAGGCCCAACGGAAAACCTTAGAACCTTAGTCACTTAGAACCTCAGAACCTAAAAAAAATGATACAAAACTCAGAATTAATACTAAATCCAGACGGAAGCGTTTACCACTTAAACCTTCGTCCTGAACATATTGCTCACGATATAATTTTTGTTGGAGACCAAAACAGAGTAGAGAAAATCACTCAGTTTTTTGATTCAATTGAATATTCAACTCAAAAAAGAGAGTTTAAAACTCAAACCGGAATCTATAAAGGAAAAAGAATATCTGTAATGTCAACAGGAATTGGACCTGACAATATTGATATTGTTATCAATGAATTAGATGCTTTAGTAAACATAGATTTAGAAACTCGTTTGCCTAAAGAAAATCTGACTTCGCTTAATATTATCCGAATCGGAACTTCGGGTTCTTTACAGTCTGATATTCCTGTGGATAGTTTTGTAATGTCTAAATTTGGATTAGGATTAGACAATATGCTTCGCTCCTATTTGATCGACGAAGTTTCGAATGCCGCTATCGAAGATGCTTTTATTGCACATACGAATTGGGATATTAGAAAAGGAAGACCTTATGCGATTGCTTGTTCTGAAAAACTAGAAAAAATCATAGAATCTGATAAGATTTTCAAAGGAATTACTGCAACTGCCGGAGGATTTTACGGACCACAAGGACGTGTTTTGCGCTTGAATATCCAGGATGAAGAATTAAACAATAAAATGGATAATTTTAATTTTGATAACCAAAGAATCACTAATTTAGAAATGGAAACGGCTGCGATCTACGGACTTTCAGCACTTCTTGGACATAATGCTTTGTCTTTGAATGCTATTATTGCAAATCGTGCATCAGGAACTTTTAGTGAAGATCCTTATAAAGCTGTTGATGAATTGATTACTTATACATTGAATAAACTGGCTCAGCAATAATTAGATAATTAGTCGATTTGATAATTAGATAATTCTTGTAAGACGTTGAAGTTCTTATTCTTGTCTTTTTAATCATTTATTTTAAGTCGTTAAAATAATACTCATTTTGAAAAATTAGAGAATTCATGCAAGAAGCTATTCTTAAATTTGAAAGATTATTGTTGGAAAATGTTTCTTATTTTCCAACAATAAATCAAAATACTTTAGAAGAAAGAAAACCTGGAAAATGGTCTAAAAAAGAGGTTTTAGGACATTTGGTTGATTCTGCAATTCATAATCTGGTTCGTTTTACAGAAATAAATTATGTAGAAAAACCTTATCACCACCGACCATATAATCAAATAGATTTGGTAAATTTAAACCAATATCAAACAATGGATATTGATGAGTTGACGCAGTTGTGGTTTGTGATTAACAAGCAGATTGTCAGACTAATGAAATCTGTTGATGAGAAGGCTTTAGATTATGAAATTGTCCTAAGTGACGGTTCTGTAATTGATTTAAAGTTTCTGATGACCGATTATGTGGAACATTTAGAACATCATATAAACCAGATAAAAGCTTAAAGTTATGTTTTTGAGAGTTGCCCGACATACTGATGATTTAGAAAGAATTGTGAACTTTTATGTTGATATTCTTGGTTTTGAACTATTAGGAGACTTTCAGAATCATAATAATTATGACGGTATTTTTGTTGGGAAACATGGTTTAGACTGGCATTTTGAATTTACAAAATCACACGAAAAAGCCAATCATACTTTTGATCAGGACGATGTTATTGTACTTTATCCAAAAACAATTATAGATTATGATGTCTTGGTTAGTAATCTGTTACACGCCAACATTTCAATAGTAACTGCAAGTAATCCTTTCTGGAATGAAAACGGAAAAATGTTTCTCGATCCAGATGGTTATCGCATTGTTATATCACCGTTGAAAGCAATAATAAATGAAATTAACTAATTAGATAATTAGTCAATTTGAGAATTAGATAATGATTCTAATTATTTAAGATTAAAAAATATTACAAAATAAATAATGGCAGAAACACACAAAAAAATCCTATTCAGATATTATAGTGATTTATTAGAAGACATGGTTGTAGAAACAATGTGGGCTGAAATTATAGATTTGGAAAAAGGTTATTTTAAATTAGATAATATTCCTTTTTTCGGACCTTCAATTGCAACAGATGATATTTTCTTTGCTGAATTTGATGAAGATGAAGAATGTCTTATTTATAGAGAAACTATCAAAGTTTCTGGAAATTCGATTGTTCAGGTTGTAATTTTGGAAAAAGGTTTTGATAAAGAAATTATTAGAGAAAAGCTTAAAGAAATTAATTGCGAATCTGAAGGTATGAATGAAACTCTTTTCGCTATCGAAATTACACAAGAAGTTGATTATACTGATGTAAAAAATCTATTACTTGAATATGTTGAACTTTCTTTAATTGATTTTGGAGAGCCTTGTCTTTCTGAAAAACACCGTGCCGATTTATTAAAAAACTAAACCCAAATAAAACACAAACAAACTTATAATACGCATACCAAACTTAACTTAAACTTAAACTATAATGAAAACTGTAAAAATTGTAGGTGTTCCCGAACACTTCAATTTGCCATGGCATCTATGCATTGAAAATGGCGAATTTGAAGCTGAAAACATTGATTTGCAATGGAAAAATATTCCGGAAGGTACTGGTAAGATGTGTCAGATGCTGCGTGACGGCGAAGCTGATATAGCGGTTATTCTAACGGAAGGAATTGTAAAAGATATTGTTGCTGGAAATCCAAGTAAAATTGTTCAGATTTATGTGCAATCGCCTTTGATTTGGGGGATTCACGTTGCCGAAAAATCAGATTTTCATACTATAAGTGATCTTAAAGACAAAAAAGTTGCGATTTCAAGAATAGGTTCAGGATCACAGTTAATGGCATACGTAAATGCACATGAACAAGGTTGGGAAACCGATAATTTACAGTTTGAAATCATCAATACTATCGATGGTGCGGTTGAAGCGCTGACAAACGGAACTGCTGATTATTTTATGTGGGAGCGTTTTATGACGAAACCTCTTGTTGATAAAGGCGTTTTCAGACGTGTTGGCGACTGCCCTACTCCATGGCCGTCATTTGTGATTACGGTTCGCGACGAATTCTTGAAAAAGAATCCTAAAACTGTCGAAAAAATTCTTGAAATTATAAATAATACAACTCACGATTTTACTCAGATTCCTGATATTGATAAAACTTTGTCGGAGCTTTTTAATCAAAAATTGGAAGACATTCAAGAGTGGTTAAAGCTTACACAATGGTCTCAGAAACATTTGAGCGAAAAAGCATTTATTAAAATCCAAAATCAATTATTTGATCTCGGTATTATTGATAAAAAAAGTACTTTTGTTGAAACGGTAAAAGCACTGTAAAAAAACTGCTTTTGATTCTTATGATAAAATTCCCTAAAATTGACTTTCCGCAATTAAAATCCAAGTTACAGGTGAAATCACCTTGGGATAGGGTTATTATTATGATATTGAGTCTTTTGATCACAATCCCAATTTTTATCATTTTACACCAGAATTTAATTGATTTAAATTGGGCTTTTAACCTAGATCGTGTATTCATATTTATATTTGTTTTTGCTGCAGTTTTCTTTCTTTTAATGCTGTTGCGAACGATTATAATATTGTGTATCGCAGTTTATTTGTTGATTTTAGTTTACGGAACCGTTATCGGGAATTATGGATTCAGTGAGATTTCCGAAGATTATAATTCGATGATTTATACAATGTCGGATAATCCTTTTCCACAGGATATTATTGTAGCAAAGTTGCTTCCGTTTCCAAATAAATCAAAAATCATAAATGCTATAGAATATCAGAATCCCAAGGTTCGGAATTTTGCGATTATGGCAACTACAAAGCATTTTAAAGGCATAAAAGGATATTCTGATTACAGAACTATTATTCAGTGTTTTGCGGTCTTTAAAGAGATTAATAGCCGTTGGAATTATGTAAACGACCCAAAAGAAGGTGATTATATCGCAACAGCAAGCGAATCATTAGAATATTTCTCCGGAGATTGTGACGATCATTCTATTTTAATGGCTGCTGCAGTGCGCTCTATTGGTGGAACTCCGCGATTAATTCATACCAAAGGACATATTTATCCTGAAATATTAATTGGCTCTTTAATCGATTTAGAGAAAGTCAACTATTTGATTAAAAACGTACTTTTTGTCAAAGAAAGTTACGGTAAAAAAATACACTATCACGTTGATGATCGCGGTCAGGTTTGGATGAATCTGGATTATACGGCGACATATCCCGGAGGACCATTTTTGTACGAAGAAATTTTGGGAGCGTTAACTCTTAATTAGAGGTTCTAAGGTTCTGAGATGCTAAGGTGCTAAGGTTTTTTTCTTAAAGGTTTTCTGCAGAGTTGCACAGCAGTGCCTCTATTTTCATTGTGTCTTATCTTTTATCAATTAGAATTCAAAATTATCAATTCCTGTCTCTTTATAAATATTTGATTTTTAGATTTTTAATTAGAAAAAATTTTGTAATTTTCTGTAGTTTAACTTTAATCACAAAATCATGAAAAAATCTAAATTATTTATCTTCGGAATTGCAATGGTGGCAGTATTAATGATTTCATGTCATAAGAGTAGAAATGAATTGGTGAACTCTTGGAAAGTTACCGCTGTTGAACCTAAATTACCTCTCTCTGATTCATTAAAAAATGTAATTCTAACTCAGGGAACATTAACCTTCACAAAAGACGGACATGTAACTGGATATTTGCAGAGCGAAATCAATAATGGTACTTATGCTTTGACAAAAGGAGGAAAAAGTTTAGTAATTAAAGATGAAACAGGAACTCCATATCCTTGTGAAAGTACAATAACAGATGATAAACTGGTATTAGACAGTAAAGAAATGAAACTTACGCTTAGCAAAATATAACCATAAAAGTTCATTATTTATGAACTCAAAATATTTAACCAACAAACCATATTGTACCCAAAAGCAATATGGTTTTTTTATTGTTTTTTGAAGTAAGTAAAATGTAAAAGGCTTGTCGCGATCCAGGCGATAGCAAACAAGTAAAGTAATTTAAAAATTTTATTTCGCAGATTAAAATAATCTGTTTTAATCTGTGCAATTCGTAAAAAAAAAAAACATTCTCTTACTCTTTGCAAGCTTTCGCATAAAATTATATCTTTGCAAAGCTTATAACTAAAGCATTAATTTATGTGAAAAATAATTTCTTTCAGGCAATTTAGAGAGTAACCGCAATTTGTGGTGGCTCAATTTATTCATCTTTAGAGAAAGAAATTATGCTTATTCTACAAAACATTTCATATAAACACAATAACAAGGAATTGTTATTTGACAACATCAGTTTTACTGTAAACAATCACGAAAAAATTGCATTAATTGGTCATAACGGTTCGGGGAAATCGACTTTGCTCAGGATTATTGCAGGCGAATCAGAATCTTTAAACGGAGAGTTGAGATTGAGTTCTGAACCCTATTATATTCCGCAGATTTTTGGGCAATATAATGAGCTTACAATTGCCGAAGCATTACGGATTGCCGATAAACTTAAGGCATTTAAAGAAATAATCGAAGGCAATGTTAGCGAAGAAAATCTAACAATTCTAAACGATGACTGGACAATTGAAGAGCGTTGTAATAATGCTTTAAAATATTGGAAACTAATAGATTTAGATCTAACGGCAAAAATGAATACTTTAAGTGGCGGACAAAAAACAAAAATCTTTCTTGCCGGTATTTTAATTCATCAGCCGGAGCTGGTTTTGATGGATGAACCCAGCAATCATCTCGATACAGCTGCCAGAGAATTGTTGTATGATTTTATTGGATCTACATCGAGTACTTTGTTAATCGTTAGTCACGACAGAAGTTTGCTTAATAAACTCAATACAACTTATGAATTAAGCAAACATGGCGTTGCTGTATATGGCGGAAATTATGATTTTTATGCAGAGCAAAAGCAAATCGAAATAAATGCTTTAAATCAGGATTTGCATTCTAAAGAAAAAGCACTTCGAAAAGCCCGCGAAAAAGAACGGGAAACATTAGAAAGACAACAAAAACTAGACGCTCGGGGCAAAAAGAAACAAGAGAAATCCGGAGTTGCGAGAATCATGATGAATACGCTGCGCAATAATGCCGAAAACAGCAGTTCGAAACTAAAAGGAGTTCATGCGGAAAAGATTGATGGTATTTCGCAGGAATTACGCGAATTGCGCTCTTCTATACCTGATATTGATCAAATGAAAATAGGTTTTGATAACTCAATCTTACACAAAGGAAAAGTGCTTTTTAAGGCTAATGAAATTAATTTTAAATATAAAGAACAACTTCTTTGGAAAGAAAATTTGAATATCGAAATCATCAGCGGGAATAGAATTGCCTTGAAAGGTTCCAATGGTTCAGGAAAAACGACTCTGATAAAAATTATACTAGGAGAATTAGATCCGCAAGTTGGAACGGTTTTCAGAGCTGATAACAAATCAATTTACATCGATCAGGATTATTCTTTAATTCAAAATCAACTTAAAGTTTATGACCAGGCGCAATATTTCAACACATCCGGATTAGAAGAACATGAAATCAAAATGCGTCTTAATCGCTTCTTGTTTTCCAGAGAAGATTGGGATAAACCTTGTTTCGCTTTAAGCGGAGGCGAAAAAATGCGCTTAATGCTTTGTTGTCTTACCATAAACAAAGAATCTCCGGATCTTATTATTTTAGACGAACCAACAAACAATTTGGATATTCAGAATATTGAAATTCTGACCAAAGCAATTAACGAATATCAAGGTTCACTAATTGTAGTTTCGCATGATTCCTATTTTCTGGAACAAATTAATATTGAGAACTTTATAGTATTGTAAATTGACTCTTTTATAAATAGAACAGAGAATTTAAATATTAAAATAAAAAAAAGAGCCTCCAAAATCAAAGATTAAGGAGGCTTTCGATTTAGTGATTAGTGGTTGAAATCCTCTAAATCAAGGAAATAAGTTATTTTGATATTATTGTCTTAGTACGTTTTCTAATACTGAGATTATATTTATTTTTTAGAGCGTTTTTAAAAGTGCTGCAATTGCCGTTTCCATCTTTTTGTAATCCTTTCTTACAGTTTCTGTCATTTCACTTTTTCGGTCACCGGAAAGACTCATTGTGATAAATCTTTTTGATAAACCATATTTTTCTTTGATACGATTAAGGATTTCTGTGTTGTAAATGTTTTTCTTTTTCGTTTCTTTGTCCATTGCCTTGGTTGTTCCTGTTGCGGGAACAAATATATAAACAATAGTCTATAAAACAGCAAGGTTTAGTAAATATTTTCTTATATTTTATGAAAGCAATTGAAAGACTCTATCAATACCTTGATTATAAAGGAATTAAACCAACTCGATTTGAGAAGGAGAATGGCCTGTCTAATGGATATTTAGGTACCCAATTAAAAAGAAATGGAAATTTAGGAGAAGATGTCTTCAATAAAATAATAGACAATTGTTTAGATTTAAATCCGGTTTGGTTGCTTACAGGAAAGCAAAAAATGATCAAAAATCAGATTTATAGTGAAAATTTAAATAATGAACATAATAATTTCGTAAACGAATCTCAGTCAGAAGAAGACAAATATCAAAAGCAAAATATTCCACTTTTTGATGTTCACGCATCCGCATCCACTTTATTTGATGAAGGAAGTACTGAGAAGTTAATTGATCAGATTACTGTACCGAATTTACCAAAATGCGATGGCGCAGTTTATGTAAGCAGTGATAGTATGTATCCGCTGTTAAAATCGGGTGATATTATTATATATAAAAAGATCACGACTTCGATTGGAAACATTTATTGGGGCGAAATGTACCTGATTTCCTTAGTCAATGATGAAGGCGACGAATTTGTAATGGTAAAATGGATTCATAAATCTGAAAAAGGAGATGAATTTATAAAGCTTGTTTCAGAGAATAAACACCATCAGCCAAAAGACTTTAACATCAATGCTGTAAAAGGCTTGGCGCTTATAAAAGCCAGCATTAGAATAAATGCTACTTATTAACTATTGCTTCTACTCTAACCCGTTAGGTGTATAGAAAAATCCGTTTTTATCAGCGTTTTCGCTTTAGCGAATCAGTAAAATCAGTGTCTAATTTTGACGCGGATAAAACAGATTTACTTCGTAAAGACGCAGATAAAAACTGATTTTATTTTTTTTAGCTTAACTTAATGAAATTGTGCTTAACGGGTTTCTGCTCTACTCTTTTTTAATGATTTACATTTAGGTTTTTAAAATTAATTTAAGGTTTTACTTAAAAAAAAGTCTTCAAAAAATTTGCGCAGTCAAATAACTGCATTATATTTGCAGTCAAATAACTGCACAATGGAAATTAGAAGAGACGTTTTTCAGGCAATAGCAGATCCTACTCGCAGAGCAATCTTGAGTTTGGTTGCGCTTCAGGCTATGACACCAGGTACAATAGCCGAAAATTTTAGTTCGTCACGACAAACTATTTCAAAACACATTCAGATTTTAAGTGAATGTGAATTATTACATCAAACACAAAACGGAAGAGAGATTTATTACCATTTAAATCCCGAAAAGATCAAAGAAATTGACAATTTCATAGAGCCTTTTAGAAAAATGTGGGACGAAAAGTTTAATAAACTCGAAGCCATAATGAAGAACTATCAACCTAAAAAATAAAAATCATGGAACCAAAAACTAAAATTCATGCCGAAAATGGCAAACAGGATTTAGTAATTACGAGAGAATTTGATTTGCCTCTTGAATTACTTTTCAAAGCTTATGTAGAGGCTGAAATTGTGGAACAATGGATGGGAACAAAAGTTTTAAAACTTGAAAATGTAAAACATGGCGGTTGGCAATTTGAAACTACTGATCCTAAAGGGAATGTTGTTTTTCAAGCGAATGGTGTGATTCACGAAATAATCGAAAATGAAAAAATCACCAGAACTTTTGAGATGGAAAATACTCCTTTTCCAGCACAACTTGAGTTTTTAGAATTCACAAAAGTATCAGATGAAACGAGCGCACTTACGATGCAAATCGTTTACAAATCACCGGAACTTAGAGATCAGATGCTGAAACTTCCGTTTGCTCAGGGTATTAATATGGCGCATAACCGTTTACAGGATTTTGTAAATAAATTAAAATAACTAACAACTACTAACTAATTAAATCAAGTAATTATGACTAAGAGAAACAAAATTATCTATTGGGTTGCAACGCTTTGGCTTGCATTAGGAATGACTGCAACTGGAATCGTACAATTTATAAAAGTAAAAGATCAAGGTGATATGATGGCGCATTTGGGATATCCGCTTTATTTTTTAACGCTTTTGGCTGTTTGGAAATTTCTTGGCGTTATTGCTATTCTTATTCCAAAGTTTGCTTTGTTGAAAGAATGGGCTTATGCTGGATTTTTCTTTGCAATGTCTGGCGCTATTTTCTCACACGTAGCAAGCGGAGATGCTGCCAAAGAACTTTTTGGACCACTATTATTAATCTTTTTAACTGTAATATCCTGGTATTTTAGACCTGCTGATCGAAAAACGGTTTTGGCTTAATTAAGTTTAGAATTCACCGCAAAGTAAACCCGACAGGTTTTAAAACCTGTCGGGTTTGTCGTTTTCTAAATTAACCGTTCAAAAAATCTTGTTTAAAGATTACGATATTGAGTATTATTTTTTTTGAATAGCCTCCAGCTTTAGCTGGAGTTAATTAATATGGATAATGTAAGGCTTTAGCCAAATTCGACATTTTTGGCTAAAGCCATTTGAATTTAATTTATATAAACTATTCAAAAAAACTGATTAGTTTGCTTCTGAAAATTCCCATCAAATAATTAAATATCTTTGTATAAAGAAGCAAAAGTATAATGTCTAAAAAAACGAAATCAATTCCTGTAAATCCTGCTAGTGGCGAGTTTGAGCCTGGCATTGCTATTATAGGAAAAATTTCGGTTAACGATTTAGATTCTTTTGAGGAATTTGAAGAGTCGCATCGGGATAATTTTCATTTGTTTCTTTTGCAGGAAAGCGGAACTACGGGCATCGAAATTGATTTTCAGACGTATAAAATTCAGCCTTCTTCCCTACTCTATATCCATCCCAATCAGATCCATCGCTTAATAGGTTTCGAAAATGTGACTTTTAGCGGTTGGGCAATTGATAATGAAAATCTGAATCCTGAATATCTGAAATTATTAGAAGATATTACGCCCGTAAAACCTTTATTAATAAACGAGGAAACATTTTCTGTAATTTCAGAAACTATAGCACTTTGTGTAAATATCTCTGAAAGAAACCACGAAAAGTTATATAATTCTATACTTAAAGACAGTTGCAATGTTTTAATTGGATTGGTTATTTCGCAATATTTAGAACAGAGTAAAACTACAGATTCACTTTCCAGATTTGATACCATAACCAAAGCTTTTAAAGGATTTTTAGAACATAACTATATTTCGGTCAAAAAACCGGTGGAATATGCTGAAATACTTAATATATCAACGGCTTATCTTAACGAATGCGTAAAAAACACGACAGGTTTTTCTGTTACATATCATATTCAGCAACGTATTATTCTTGAAGCGAAACGTATGTTATATCACTCAGATAAATCTGTAAAAGAGATTTCAGCTGATTTGGGTTATGATGATTATCCCTATTTTTCGAGGTTATTTTCTAAAGTAACCGGAATAACGCCTTTAGCTTTTAGAAATAAAAACCACAAATAGTCCAATACTTACTTTGTTTTGATATTTTGCACCTCGTTTAATCGCCATTTCTTTGCACTATAAATAAAAGGTATCAAAAATGGAAGCATTAAAAGAGAATAATCTAATAGAAAGTAAAAGTGTCGCCATTATTGGCGCAGGCCCAGGCGGACTTACTTTAGCGAGGCTTTTGCAGCTTAAAGGAGCAAATGTAAAAGTATACGAAAGAGACGAAAACAGACATATAAGATTGCAAGGCGCAACACTCGATTTGCACTTTGAATCTGGTTTGAAAGCAATTGAAGCTGCTGATTTACTGAACGCTTTTAAAGAAAACTACAGACCTGACAATGACAAATATCGTGTTGTGGATCAAAACGGAATCATTTTTCATGACGATCATCAAAAAGAATCAACGGGCGATTTTGGTGACGAATGGTTTAGACCTGAAATCGATCGCGGACCGTTAAGAGATATTTTGTTAGATTCGCTTGAGCCTGAAACGGTTGTTTGGGACAGTCATATTGTTTCGGTAGAAAATATTGAGAATGTGTGGCAAATTATTTTTCAAAACGGAAATATTGCAAACGCCGATATTATTATTGGAGCTGATGGTGCAAATTCTAAAATTCGTCCTTTTCTTACGCCAATCAAACCGGTTTATTCGGGCGTTACTTATTTGGTTGGGAATATTGAAAACTCAGAAAAGAATACTCCACAAATTAATAACTTATTACAAGGCGGTAAAATATCAGCAATGGCAGATTCTAAAACCTTGTTTTTAAGCGCTAAAGGTGACGGAAGTTTAGATTTTTATATTGGTTGGAAAACGGATGAAAATTGGGCTGTGAAAAGTGGTATTGATTTTAAAAATGTCAAACAAGTTCAAACTTGGTTTAATGAAGAATTCAAGAATTGGTCAAATATTTGGCAGGAATTATTTAAGGAAAATGAAACAACTTTTGTTCCAAGACCTTTATACGGAATGCCTTCTGATCAAAATTGGGAAACACAATCAAATATTACTTTGCTTGGTGACGCGGCGCATTTATTACCGCCAAATGGCGAAGGTGTAAATGCAGCAATGCTTGACGCTCTGGAATTAAGCGAAAATTTAACCAGCGGAAAATTTCCGAATCTAAACGAAGCAATTGCGGATTATGAGAAAGAAATGTTCGAAAGATTTGTCAAAGAAGAAAAAGTAACCGAAGAGTTTCTGGATTTTATGTACTCACCAAAAGGTTTGGAAATCATGGTTGAAATGTTTCAGGAATTGCCAAATTAGAATAAAAAATACCCTAATAAATTGATAATATAATTTCAATAGAAAACCTTCAAAGTCATCTGATTTTAGAGGTTTTTTGCTTTATATTTCATTACTTCCTTTATTGTTGATTTTTACCGATAATTTTGATAAACGCTGTAATAATTGTTTAATAAACGCTATTATTATCTTAGATTAACGAATTATTTAACATAAATATATTTTTTATATTCAATAAAATAATACTATTTTTATAAAAAAAATCCTTATAATTTTAAATTATCGAGATTGTTTTATTTCTATCCAAAAGTTAACTATAAAACCCAAAAAACCACAATGTTCAAAAACAATCTCTATTCCAGAAAAAGAACAACTATTTTAACTTCATTAATTTTTATTTGCCTTGCTTCTACTCCAACTTTCGCACAATTAACATCGCAGAAAATTGATTTATTAATGGAAGATGCTTTGGCAAAATTTAAAGTTGCCGGCGCTTCGATCGCAATTGTCAAAGACGGAAAAATAATTCACCAAAAAGGATACGGTGTTACTTCTATTGAAACTAAAAAAGCGGTAAACGAAAACACAAATTTTCAAATTGCATCAAATAGTAAAGCGTTTACGACTGCGGCACTTTCTATTCTTGAAGACGAAGGAAAATTGAAATGGACGGATAAAGTAAAAGATCATATTCCTGAGTTTAAAATGTATAACGATTATGTAACAGAGAATTTCAATATTCAGGATTTGTTAACGCATCGCAGCGGACTTGGTTTGGGCGTTGGTGATTTGATGTTTTTTCCTGACGGTTCGAATTTTACGATTAAAGATGTATTGAATGGTTTTCAATATTTTAAACCGGTTTCTGCTTTTAGAACGCAATTTGATTATGATAATTTGCTTTATGTTGTTGCAGGCGAATTAATTGCGAGAACAAGTGGAATGAGTTATGAAGCATTTGTACAAAAGCGAATTATTGAGCCTTTGCAAATGAATAATAGTTTTGCTGCAAGTAGTTTAATTAAGGACAAAAGCAATTTGGCGGTACCTCATTCTTCTGAATCCGGAACTATAAAAGCAATTGAAAGTTTTGGAGTTCAAATGAATAGCGCTGCTGGAGGAATAATTTCGAATGTTGCAGATATGGCAAAATGGATGACAGTTTCTATGAATAAAGGGCAATATGGACCTGATTTGAAAACTACATTATTCTCAGAGAAAAACCATAACGAAATGTGGCGTATTCATACTGTTGAAGAAGCAGATCAAAATCCAAGATATAATTCTCATTTTAGAGGTTATGGTTTAGGTTGGGAATTAGCTGATATAAAAGGAAATCTGGAAGTATCTCACACCGGAGGTTTGCCTGGAATGTTGTCGATTGTAAAAATGTATCCGGATCAGAATTTAGGTATCGTTATTTTGACAAATACTCAAAATGGCGGCGCCGGACTTTTTATGGCGGTTTCAAATACTATTTCAGATAGTTATTTAGGATTGGATGATTTTGGATGGACAGATAAAATGGTTACCTGGATGAGCCAGGATGAAGCCAGTGGAGACGATGTTACTAAAAAAGCATGGCAAAAAGTAGCGTCTTCAAAGAATGTAAAAATTAAAAATGAAGACTTTATAGGTGTTTACGCAGACAAATGGTTTGGAGAAATTGAAGTTTTCGAAAAAAATAAACAATTATGGTTTAAATCATATCGTTCTCCAAAATTAAGCGGTCCAATGGCTTTTTATAATGCTAACACATTTGCTGTAAAATGGGAATATCAAGCTATGAATTGTGATGCATTTGCTATGTTTTCACTTGATGAAACTGGTAAGGCTCAAGCTATTAAAATGAAAGGTATTTCTCCAAATATTGATTTTAGTTTTGACTTTCAGGATTTAGACTTAAAAAGAGTTCAGAAATAGAGAAATTTAGCATAGATTCAGGATCAGTATTTTTAAGGCATCAAGCTATGACAGCAAAAGATTTATTATACAAAATATTAGACTATAAATATTTGTGGTCGTCACCAGAAAGAAGAAATTCTAAACCGGCAAAAATTAGACTTTCGCAAATCGAAACACTTTTAGAAGCTTTTGAATTGACAAAAAAATACGTCAATCCGTTGGTACAAATAAGATACTCATTTACAGGTAATACTGAAAAACTTACCAGAGCGCAGCATCTTAATAAGTTAACGAATCTTGAATATGTCTTGTCAGGAGAATTTCTTCATGACAGAGAAAAAGATGCGAACAAAGAATTATCAGATAAAATAATTACACAAATAACAGCTTTATATTCTGATCCTGACCTTCTTGATCATATTAGGCACAGAACGGTTGACATAGGTTGGCTTTTTAGTGATTTGATGAATTTTCGAGAAGAAATTTATAAAATAACGCTTCCGGAAAACGGAATGTCAGAAGGTTTTTCAAGCGGATTGCATTATAGTTTTTATTTAAAAAGACAACTGAAAGACATAATAAAAACAAATCTTTCAGACATTGACGAAACACTTTGGGAAATACTGGATCCTTATAAAAGAGAAGTTAGTAAAGAAGAAATCAATTATCAGGATGTAAACTTAGATAGTATTGATCACGAATGGATAATCGATAATTATTAAAATTTTCGGCATAAATAAAAAGTTTAATTTTTTTCGGATAATCTTTTTTATATTAGCCGAAAATACCAGTATTATTTACACTTAAAGGCAATCTGAATTGAAACTATTGGAGTCAATTTTATTGTTAGTCTAAACATTTTGCATTATGCTAAATGAAACTACTGGACAAAACAATAAATACCACAAAAATAGACTAAAAACATGCTTTTTAATTCCATAAACTTTGTTCTCTTTTTACCGATTGTTTTTATATTATATTGGTTTATTGCAAAAGAAAATTTAAGGCTTCAGAATATAATTTTACTTGTTTCCAGTTACTTTTTTTATGCCTGTTGGGATTGGAGATTTCTATTTCTTCTCATTTTTTCGACATTATTAGATTATTATACAGGAATCAAAATGTGTGATGCGAAAACGGAGAAAGCAAAGAAGTTTTGGTTTTGGTTAAGTATTTCTGTTAATCTTGGCTTTCTTGGAGTTTTTAAATATTATAATTTTTTCATCGAATCATTTTCGGAAGTTTTAAATGGCGTTGGATTAAAGTTTGATGTCTGGACCTTAAAAATTATTCTTCCCGTAGGTATTTCGTTCTATACCTTTCACGGTTTATCTTATGTAATTGACATTTATAAAAGCCGAATAAAAGCAGAAAAAAACTTTATTGATTATTCTCTTTTTGTGAGCTTTTTTCCATTATTAGTTGCGGGTCCTATAGAGCGTGCGACACATCTTTTGCCACAAATTCAGAAAAAGAGAACATTTGACTACGCAAATGCTGTAGATGGTTTAAGGCAGATTTTATGGGGATTATTCAAGAAAATTGTCATTGCAGATCAATGTGCCGAATATGCAAATCAGATTTTTAATGGTTCTGAAGCGCATTCCGGAAGCGATCATGTTTTAGGTGCTATTTTCTTTACGTTTCAAATTTATGGCGATTTCTCCGGTTATTCTGATATTGCTTTGGGAACCGCGCGTTTGCTTGGAATCGAATTATTAAGAAATTTTGCTTTTCCGTATTTTTCACGTGATATTGCCGAATTTTGGAGACGTTGGCACATATCGCTTTCTACATGGTTTAGAGATTATCTGTACATTCCTCTTGGCGGAAGCAAAGGAAGTATGTTGATGAAAGTGCGAAACGTTTTTATCATTTTTATTGTCAGCGGATTATGGCATGGCGCAAATTGGACTTTTGTCGTTTGGGGATTGCTGAATGCACTATATATCATGCCTTCGATCGTATTAAATTCGAATAGAAATAACCTCGAAATTGTAGCAAAAGGAAAATATTTGCCAAGTTTGAAAGACTTATTCTCTATCGCAATTACATTTGGTTTAACCGTTTTTGCCTGGATTTTCTTTAGAGCCGAAAATTTAAGCCATGCCGTGCAATATATTTCTCAAATATTCTCAAAATCCTTATTCTCAATTCCGAGTGTAAGGCCTTCATTTTTATTCCTTTTATTATTAATTTTTATACTTATCGAATGGTTTGGCAGAGAAAGTGAATATGCAATTGCTCGCCTTGGTTTAAAATGGAAACGAGGTTTTAGATATGCAATGTATTATGCCATTATTATTGCGATATTTTGGTTTGGAGGTAAAGAATCTCAATTTATTTATTTCCAATTTTAATCTATGAGAAAATTCATCTTCAAAACGCTACTCTTTACGTTGCCATTTCTAACTTTATATAGCTTTACATATTTATTTTATTCTACAGCTGAAAGTCCTGACTTATTGCGACTTGGTTATATACCAAATGTTTATAAGAGTTACAGGGAAGTTTTTGATTTTAATAAAATTAAAAAGTTTGAGTTATTGTCAAAATCCTCAAATAGAAAATTTGAAATACTTACCATTGGAGATTCTTTCTCTGAACAAAATGTTATTGGATATAAAAATGAACTTGCAAATGATTTTACGGTTCTTCATGTTGACAGATTCATTTCGCACAATCAAATTCAGACGTTAATGAATTTGGTAAAGGGCGACTTTTTTGACAAATACAAAATTAAGTATGTCGTACTTCAAAATGTAGAACGATATATTATCGAAAATAGCGAAGAAATCGATTCTAATTGTACGTTAACAACGAATGATATTGATACTTTAGTCGCTAATCATAAAGCAAAAGAAGAAGTTTTTAAATATGATTTTTTCTCCCGCGCAACGCTAAAATTCCCATTATCTTCGGCCAAGTTTTTCTTGAAGAATAATTATTTATCAAATGAAGTCGTTTATAATGTTCAGCTTAATGCGAAGTCTTTGTTTAGTAATAATTCGGATAAACTGTTGTTTTACTTCCAGGATTTAGCGAAAGTCGAAAAGAATAATTTGGTAGAAAATTCCATTAATCTAAACGATATTTTGAATACGATATCGGAAAAACTCCAACAAAAAAATGTAAAACTAATCGTATTGCCATCACCGGACAAATACGATTTGTATTATGACTATATAGTTGATAAAAAGAATTTTACAAAGCCTCTATTCTTTGAAAACTTTAAGAAATTAAAGAAAGATTATATCTATATCGACTCAAAGGAAATATTGTCTGAAAAATTAAAGACTGAAAAAGATGTTTACTTTTTTGATGATACACATTGGTCGCCCGTATCATCAAAATTAATAGCAAACGAAATAAAAAATAGTATAAAAAAAGCTCCATAATTTAATGGAGCTTTTTTTTGTGAATGATTATTCTTTTGCTTTTTTCTTTAGTATTCTCTTTCCAATGATATAAAGAAATACTAAAACTATAAAATGAATTAAATACGATTTAGGTTCGCTGTTTCCGTTTACTACAGAGAAAATACGGTTCCATCTGATTTTGTTCAGGCCACTTCCCTCCTTGTTCCAGCTGAACCAAATAAATACCGGTTTGCCAAGTACGTGATCAAAAGGAACATATCCCCAGAATCGCGCATCTAAAGAATTCTGACGGTTATCTCCCATCATCCAATAATAATCTTGCTTGAAAGTATAACTGTTGCTTACTTTTCCGTTGATTATAATTTCGTTACCATTTACTTTTAAAGTGTTTTTTTCATATTCCTGTATAATTCGCTTGTAAAACGGAAGCGTTTTTAAATCTAACTTGACAGTTGCTCCTTTTTTAGGGATATAAATGGGTCCAAAATTGTCAACATTCCAACCTAAAGAAGCGACATGCGGAAAAACGTCTTCATTTTGTCCTTTTGGCGACAAATATTTCTTAACGCTTTTTACAACCGAATTGTTTGCAAGTGTCTTTGCTTCGCTATCCGTCAATGTCAAAAAATATTCTCCGTTACGGGTTTGAGCAAAATCTCCGTTTTCATATTTCATGCCTTCTTTTGCGCCATAATAATTTACCAGAACGTCCTGATTTATGGAAACTCCTTTTGTATCTACTATAAAATTAAATTGAGGTTTAGCGCTTTGAGGTAATATGCTTAGTTTTCCGTTAATGTAAATATCTCCATTTTTGATTTCCAACGAATCACCAGGAATACCAACACATCGTTTTACTAAATTTGTTTTTTTATCAATAGGCTTGTAATAATTTCTGTCTGGTTTAAAATTATCCATATCGCGCAGCGTATCTGCTGGTTGATTAAAAACTACAATTTCATTTCGTTGGATTGTTTCTATCGCCGGAAATCTAAAATAAGGCAATTGAAACTTGTTTAATATCGATGTTTCCTTTTTAGTTACATCATCATTAAACAAATACGATTTTTTTCCTATAAAAGGAATTGTATCATGAACCATAGGCAACGCAACGGTTGTCATGGGAGTTCTTGCTCCAAAATGAATTTTGCTCACAAATAGATAATCACCAATTAATAATGTTTTTTCTAATGATGAAGACGGAATTGTAAAAGGCTGTATCACATAGGTATGAACCAATGTTGCAACAATAATAGCAAATAAAAGAGAACTTATTGTATCTCCGGTTTTTGTTCTTGGTGTTAGATCTCTATTCTCAATGTAAGTAAGATCTTTAGAAGTATAATTCAAATAAGTAATATAAAACCCAAATGTTAGTAAAACTGCAGCAGTGTCAAAACTGGAATTTTTTCCGAAGCTTCTAATGGTTTCTACCCAAACTACAGGAATTACGATGAGATTGATAATTGGAACAAAAAGCAAGAAAACCCACCAACGAGGCCGATTTATAATTTTCATTAAAACAACCAAATTATAAATTGGTATAAATGCTTCCAGAGGTTTTCTACCTGCTTTCGAGTAAAATTTCCAAGTAGATAAACCATGAATAAATTGCATAATTAAAATAAAAACGAGCCATTCTAATATATTCATAGGTTGAGTTTTATTAGTTGTTTTCTAAAATTTGAACTTTTTAAATCCAGTGAAATTATACTGTCCTTTATATGTATGATTTTAACTAATATGTTACAGAATGATTTGAAATATTTTAATCTTGATTCATAAAATATTTAGTCTTTGTTAAAAAATATTTATTCTAACAATATGAGTTTTAAATTATTTAGAATAAATATTTTCTTATATTCGCTCTTAGTAAATTTAATTTTAGGATTCTAAATTGGTTAAATCAAAGCCAATTAAAAGCATATTATTCCGATTATTAAATGAACTAAAATCATCAATCAATCACTTCAATCAATCAAAAAATGAAAAAATTACTTCTTTTAGCGCTTGTAATAGCGTCGCAGTCTTTTTACGGACAAAACAGTGTGGTTAAAAAACCAGAATATGTACTATTAGTCAACAACGAGATTTCTACACAAGAACAAGTCGAAAAATACGGCGCCGAAGGTTATATCAAATCCATGAACAAAGGAGTTTCTGAAAAGGAAAGAGATGAATTAGCTAAGAAATTTGGAGATAAAATTGGGGACAGAGAATTTATCATGCAAATTGAGATTTATACAGAGCAGGAAAAACTGGAGAATGACAAAAAAGCCAAAGTCCAGCCAATAGTAGCAAAAAAGAAAGCTGAACAAAAAAAAGAGTTTATTCTGAATGTAGAAGATAAAGCAAAAGATTTTACCTTAAAATTAATAGACGGCAAAGAAGTTAAACTATCTGATTTAAAGGGTAAAGTTGTTCTTGTAAACTTTTGGGCAACTTGGTGCGCACCTTGCTTAATGGAGTTTTATGATATTCCTGCAAAAATCATTACACCTAATAAAGACAAAGATTTTGTGTTTCTGGCAATCTCAATTGGAGAAAAAGAAGCTGTAGTTCAGAAAAAAGTAGAAAAACTAAGAAAAGACGGAATTGATTTTAATTTTGGACTTGATCCAAATTCAAAAATATGGAATGAGTTTGCAACTGGTTCAATTCCTAAAAGTTTTATAATTGACAAAGAAGGCGTTATAAAATTTGTCTCAATGGGAAATACCCCGAATAATTTAGAAAACATGGCGGCAGAAATAGAAAAACTGCTTGCTAAATAAAAAACTGCAAATTGATTTTCATGAAAAAAATGACAAGGGACAAGTTATTGATTGTTTTATATATTTTACTTGTAAGCTCGATAACTTTTGTAATAATAGGAAGATCTGAAGAATTATGGCAAAAAGTAGTTTCAATAATAGTTGCTGTCGCTATTATGGTATTATACATTTCAAATACAAATAGAATTTTATATTATAAACTTATTGACGATGTTCTGGTTACTAGCCAAATATTCTCTAAACAAAAACAATATAGCTTAAAAACTGTTTCAAGTTGGACAGAAACTCAATATCATTTGGGGGAAGTTAATACTTCTTTAATAATAGTTTTAAACATGAAGGAAGGAACTAAACTCATTTTGTCTAAGAGGAATTCAAAAGATTTTGAAAAGCTTTCAAACTATCTAAATGAAAATATTCCTGATGCTTTTGAAAGTAAATAATATTTAATCAGTCAAAAAGAAAGCCTCTAAATTCAAGTGAATTTAGAGGCTTTCTTGCTTACTACAAGCTTAAGTTATATTTAATAGCTTTTCTGTTTATTATCTAATTTTCTTTACAAATGCGCTGTAAGCATTGTCTTTAATAGAAGTTCGGAGATAAACTTCATTTTCATCTTTTGTCTTAAATTCAAACTGAATTAAAGCTGCATCAGAATAATAAAACAAGGAATCATCATTTGCAAATTCAAGATTTGAAATAGGTTTCGTTGTTAATTTTGCCTCAAATGCTATTTCGCCATTCGTAATGTCTATTTGAAAAAGTTTTGCTTTATGCGTATATCCAAATATATTATCGCTTTCTTCAAGAATGTATTCGATATTATCATCTTTAAAGTCCGTTTTCCAAAGCTGAGTTCCAGTTTTAGAATCTAGAGCATATAGAGAAGAAACCGTTGTACCTTGCGCTGCAAAGTATACTTTTTTGTCTTTGCAAACGATACGATCCTTAATATTAGATTGATTTTCATCTAATTTAAATTGCCATAAAATATCTGGTTTATTAGGGCTTAAAGCGTAAACTATATCTTTTTCATTTGCAATAAATACATTTTCACCATCTGTTACAGGTTTTCCGTGTATAGGTTCGTCAAAGCTTTTTTGGTAAATAAGTTTTCCTGTATTTGCTTCAAAACTATAGAACTGAGTTCCGCTTTGAGTAAAAACTTTGTTGTCAAAATAGAGAACCGAAATATCATTGTTTGTAGAATCTAACTTATAGTTCCATATTAAACTACCATCTTTTAGATCAAGCGCATAAATATTATTATTTGGACTTTGCGTTGTGATAAACAGTTTTCCGTCGCTTATAACCGGAATTTGATCTTTTAGTATAATTTGATCTGTAATATTTCCTAATCTTGTTTTCCAGAAAATGGCTCCGGTTTGATTATCAATTGCAAAAATTTCACCATTTATAAACGGAACATACACTACTCCATCTAATAATGTTATTTGATTTGCACACATTTCGGTATGATTATCAGTAGCTTTTACGGTCCAGGCGATTGTCTCAGATTCTAAATCAAACGCAAAAAGAGAACCATCGTAGTCGTAAATTAAAACTAAAGCTTCGTCTAATGGAACTTTTGTAACAGCCTTTATTGCTTTATTAGTAACGATATCATTAACCGTTAATTCTTTATTGTTTGAATAATTATTTTTGCCGGTTTTTGAAGTGCTTGGCGCTTGCCCGAACGTATTTATAACTGTAAATACAAGTAAAAGAGTTATTAGATTTTTTTTCATTTGCAAGATTTGGGGTTCATGATTTGATGTCTTTTGTTTGACAATAAACTTGCCAAATAAAATAATATCTATGCCAAATGTAGTGAAAAATCATTATGCGTTTTAAAACTAATATGTTCTTTAAATTGTAAATTAGGGTTTAAAATCGTTGTAGAAACGCTGTCTATTATTTGTAAGTGTAAATTCTCTTAATTTTTAAACTATTGAAAATATTTTAAGCTAGCTTCCCAACCTTTTCTATCCAATTGTTATCAATAAATAATAACGATGAATATTCAGGTATTTCATTTAATAATCTATATTTTAGACTTTTTAATTCTTATTTAAGCAAGTTATATATGTTGAAAACAAAAGGATTGATTCTGTTTTTTTTGATGCTGGTTAATTATGCATTTGCTCAGCCGGGATATGTTCAGATCGATAAGGATCTCAATGATTTTTCAGAAGCCGAAATTAGGCCGGGTGATGATGAACATTATTTTAGATGTACTTTTATCATCGATTCAACAACCAATTTAGACAGATTAGAGCTTTTATCATCCTTTCGATCGTTAACTTTTGTTATTGATCTTCCTACTATTCCAAAAGAATTTAGTGCTATCGAATTTGATAGTTTGACTGATCTTAGCATTAGATTTGGGTCAAATTTTGTTAGTTTAAAAGAGTTTTCGAATATAAAAGCTAAAAATCTCGAAAACTTAACTATTGCTTTCCAATCTAATCTTCAGAATCTTGACGGATTACAAAATCTTACAAATTTAAAATTCTTATCAATATTTAATTTTAAAGGAAAAAACCTTCCTGATGAATTTGAAAAACTTACTTCGTTGTCTACTATAAGGTTTGATTTATCAGATATAGAGAATATTGACGTTCTAAGTAAGATGGAAAAATTAAGTAGCGTATATTTAAAATGCGAGAAACTTAAAAGTTTTCCTCGATTTAAATTGAATAATACTATTGAAGATCTTAATTTATATACTGGATCCGGTTTTAATGATTTTGAGAGCATTAGTACATTACAAAATTTAAAAAGATTGACTATTGTAGATGGCGCTTTGACAAAGTTTCCTTCTAATTTTGGTAAAGACCTTCAAAGCGTAAGTTTATATAATTTGCGATTATTAGAGGATATTTCAGAACTTGCAAAATATCAAAAACTTTCTTCAATTTATTTATATAAAACAGGATTAAAAGAATTTAAAGGTGATTTTTCGTCCATAAAATTATCTGATTTTACAATTTCAGATAACGATTCGTTGCGTTCTATAGAAGGATTATCTACTATAAATTCTTTAGAAAAAATTGAGATTGCAGATTTGCCTGTATTAAATAAAATTGATTTTGATATGAGTAAATGCAATTTCAAAAAAATATTTTTATCAAATCTCCCTAATCTTAAAAATATAGATGGTATTTGCAGTAATAATACTTTAGAGTATTTGTATCTATCTAAAACTGGGATAAAAGAGTTACCAACAAATTTTTACAATTTAGAAAAGCTTAAAATAGTTTATTGTAGTAATAATAATCAATTGATAGATATTTCTAATTTGCGAGATATGAAATCCTTAGAGAAAGTAGATTTTAACGGATGCAATGAATTGAAAAAAATTCCGTCTTCATTTTCAAGTAATTCTAATCTAACAGAATTAAGACTTCAATTTATGAAAGGATTAATTATTCTGGACGGAATTTCTAATTTAAAAAGTTTGAAAAAATTGTATATCAGTTCGCTTAACAAAGCTTTTTCTTTACCTGTAGATTTGGAAAAGTCAAAAAAAATAGAAGAAATTACTATTAACGGAACTGATAATATTTCGATGATAAAAAATCTAAAAGAATTAAGGCGTTTAGGGCTCAATGGTTTATCCAAAATTCCTGCTTCTCTTTATACAAACGAAAATCTCGAATTTTTTGAACTTTATAACAGTCCTATTAAAGATCTGTCTTCTTTAATACAATTCAAAAAACTGAAAGAACTACGTTTAGGAGAAAATCCTAATTTGGTGAAAATTCCTGATTTGAAAAAGTTTAAGTCTTTGAATAAGGTTTATATTGTACGGAACAAAAAATTACATATTTCAAAACGCTATAATGATATTGATGAATGGAATGTATACGATAATGGACCTCAAAAAAAACAATAATAAAACAAGAAAATAGATATGAAGAAATATGATTTGTATTTCAAGGAAACTTTAATTGGATCTCTGACCGAAACAAACTGAGACATGAGAAGTTCAGGAGACATAATCTTTGCTTTTGATTATTTGGCAGAGTTTCCTGAAAATCCACATTTGGCTAATTACATCAAACATTCTATCGAAGTGAGCCTGTTTTATGAAAATGGTGATGTAGAAAACGAAGATAAATTGTGTGAGGAAGCAAATAACTATCTTGACCTGATAGATAGTTCAGATTGGTTACTAGTGAACGATAAAGGTGAAACTGAAAAAACGCTTTGCCCAATGTTTCATGAGAATAATGAAATTACCTGGCAAATTGATTTTAAATAACTTCAGGAAATAACTTCCATGTATTATATTCCTAATAAAAAGTAATAAATGAAAAAATTATCTCTCCTATTTCTATTTTTCTTATTGGTTTCATGCAATTCTAACAGAAATATTTGCGGAACATATAGATCTAATTTTGCGCAGCTTGGCTTTTTTGTAACCACAATAAAATTTAATGCTGATAGTACAGTGAAATACAAAATGGCTGGGGATTTAATGAATGAAGAATTGACAGGGAAGTTTAAAATTTCTAGAAATATTGCATATATAAGGTTTGACGAACCCAAATATGATAATCCGTTAGATACTTTAACATCGAATGAATCACAGAAAACACCAAATTATGCAGATCTGTTTCAAAATACGCATTTGTATGATTTAAAACATGAAAATGGAATTCCGTATCATCTAAAATATAAAGTAAAACACAATAAACTTTTGGTTTATCATATGCAAACAGGCAAAATTGTTCGAAGAGCTAAAGGTTCAAAAAGAGTTGCAAAATTTTATTTGAGGAAACTCCCTAATTAATATATTTAGTTTGATTTAAAATTACAATAAACACAAAGTCACGTTATGAATATAGAACTACCAATAATGTATAGAATAGAATTAAAAGGTAAAACTGGTGAGGAATATCTGGATTATATTACAAATATTTTAGACAATTATTGTAGCGAAAGAAAGCTATTATTGTTTGTACAACAAGGTGTAGACTTTATGGAGGGATTTGTAGACTATTCTGTAAATCTGGGAAGAAGAACTGAATTAATTGAAGATTTCAGAAACGAAATAGAAAAAATAGACGACAAAATAGAGATTGTATATTGTCACTAATAGTAAATAAGTCTGAAAGAAAAATGAAAAAAAGTATCGCAATATTGATTTTGGTAACAACCTCACTTTTTTCCTGTAAGCAGGATCATAAATCAACCTCAGATTCGGTAAAAAATGTCCAAAGTAAAAAACGGGATAAAAATGTTTATACCAAATATCTGTATACTGATTCTAACGGCGGAAGTGTAATAATACAAAACAGTTTTCCAAAAGGCGGAATAAGATATACGGATTCTAAAGGCGATATATATGTTTATGCTGTATTTTGGACTCGAATAAGCAATGAAACAGATAATCCTCTTGAACTGAAAATTGATTTTCCTTTGAATTCATACGAAGTTCCGTCACTATCCGGTAAATACTTTAAAGTATTGATTCCTAAAGATACGATGACACTTGAAAAAGTGCCTTTGTATAATTATGGTTTAACAGATTTAAAACCTTTTTTTGATAAAAACATTGATAAACCGTCTTCGCTGAAAAGAACTATTAACCCGAAAGAATCGAGTGCTTTTTATGTAATAGCACTCAGCTCGATTAAAAAAGTTGGCGGAACCATGCGAACTGGACTAAGCATAAAAGAACAAAATCTTTATTATAAAATAAACGATAAAGAAATTCAGTGCGGAAGTATTAATTTGGAGAATTTAACGTTAAAGAAATAAATATAAAGTCTATCGTATATGAAGTTAAATCTATTTTTTACAACATTTTTTATTGTGCTTTCTAATTTTATTTTTGGACAAAGTAATTTCTCCGACAATCCTTTAGATGCAGTTTTTGAAACAAAAGATTCAAAAAATTTCTGGGAAGCATTTGATAAAATGGACAAAACAAAAGAAAATCCGTTTATTGAATACATGAAAAAAGGTTCTCCGGGAGTTAAAGCATTTACTGAAAACAGAATAATCAATGCAGATTCACTTTTTACTGTTGTAAAAAAAAGAAAGGCAGATTATGAACTTTCCAGAAATGTTTTAAACGACCTTTCCTCCAAAGAAAAACGTGTAAGAGCAATTTATAGTGCTTTAAAATATTGGTATCCAAATGCTAAGTTCCCTCCTATTTATTTTGTTTACGGAAGATTTAATTCGGGAGGAACTTCTGCTCCTGAAGGAATTGTTGTTGGAACTGAAAAACTTCAAAATCTAGATGGTATTGCGGGTTTGATCGCACATGAACTTATTCATTATCAGCAAAAAATCACGGGAAAAGATGTGCTCTTGAAATGGTGTTTGCTTGAAGGTGGCGCAGATTTTATGGGTGAACTTATATCGGGAGAATCAATAAATCAGTTATCGTATAAATATGGGCAGCAAAACCTGGATAAATTATGCGAGGAATTTGTAACGAGATTAAAAAATCCGGATTATCAGGATTGGTTATACGGAACTTCAAAAAAAGATGACAGGCCAAATGATTTAGGATATTGGATTGGTTATAAAATAACCGAATCGTATTTTAATAAACAAAAAGACAAGCAAAAAGCAATTCAAGAAATATTGAATATAAAAGATCCTATGCAATTTTTGAAAGAAAGTGGTTTTTTAGACGCTTATATTCAAAAGTATCAAAAATCAAAAAACGAAAGTTTTGATGCGTTTTTTAAGTAACAAAAAATGATCGTGTTACTTAAAAAAAAAATTAATGATAAATTTGTCGATATCCAAAGCCTTCATCTGAAATTTTTAATGAATTCCATGGAAATTCAATTTCATAATATTCATTTCGGACTCCATTATCTTTAGTTAGAAATGTGATAATCCAAAATAATTTGCCAGTTTCTTTTTTATATACCAAATCGAATTTATAGGATTGATATTTAATATTTTGAGATGTAATGTGTTTTAAAGCTGCTGTTTCAATTTCTGTTAAAGTTTTGAAGTTCTTAAAATCAAGAGTTTCTTTAGGCCAATTAGTTTCTAATATTTGTCCATATTCATCAAGTTTAATCTCTAAATAATAATTTTTCACGCCAATTGATCTGTTTTTTAAGTAAAAACCTAAATCATATGCAGGTATTATTATGGCATTATCATAAGTTGAAGGATCTTTTTTGAAAAACTTTTTTAAATCTATAATTTGGCCCTGATAAAATGTGATGCTGTCAACAATTGTTGGCAAAATCTTATTCAAATATCCTTTCAAATTAGATTGTACATTTTCTGGCAAACTTTTTTCTGATCTTAAATCTTTGGCGTAATCTCCATAATAAATGCTGGCGCCTCCTTTATTGATCATTTTTTCGGTTTGTGCTGTTAGACTATTTATGCAAATAGTTAGCAGTGTCATTATAATTAAGAGGTTTTTCATTATGAAATTTCTATTTACTTGTAGAATGATTTTGTGTTACAGATAATACGAATTTGTAATATTTGCTGGCAATAATGATATTACATTGTCCAGCTTTTAATTGTTCCGTCATACGAAGCGCTTAATAGTGTTTTACTATCTAAAAGTTCAATAGATTGTACAAAATTTTGATGCTCGAGCTCTGAAATTAATAGCCCGTCTAAAGTCCAAATTTTCACTTTATTATCTTCGCCGCCAGTCGCTATATGTTTGTCATCTATTATTTTAATCGCTCTAATTATCCCAACATGTGCTTTAAATGTTTGGATTTCCTGTTGTAGATAATTGTCTGTCAGGGTTATAATTAAAATTTCGCCGTTCAAATTTCCACAGATTAGCTCTTTTGTAAGACTATTAAAAGCAAGGCTAATAATAGGATTATTTGTTTGAAATGTATTGATTGAAGCTTCAGTTGTGCAATTCCAAATTTTTATGGAGCCGTCTTCTGAACTTGAGGCAATAATATTATCGTCTAATTTTACGACTTGCCAAACCCAATTTGTATGCTCATTATAAGTTTTTAAAACAGTTCCGTCAAGATTGCATATCTTGATTGTATTGTCACCGCTACTAGAGGCAAATGTATTGGCATCTATGCGACATATTGAAAGCACAATTGCCGAATGAACTTTTATAATATTTGAAATTTTATAGTGTTTCCAAACAATTATTTGTCTGTCTCTTGAACCCGAAATAAAAATATCATCACTCATTTTTTCGATACACAAAATCGAATTCTGATGTCCTTTTAAAGATTGCTTTTGTTCTCCTAAAGCTGTCCAGGCTTTTATTTCTTTATCTCTGCCTCCGCTTAGAATTGTATCGTCATCCATTTTGAGCAGCGACCAAATATAGCCCAAATGGCTACTAAAAGGTTCTTTGTTGGTTTCGGTTTCTTTTTTAGAATATAAAATATCGCTTCTTAAAACAAACTTTTCGCCTTGCGTCAAAACTTCTCCTTCATGCCAGACATTATGATCAAAAACAATTAGATCGCCTTGTTTGGGAATATATGAAGCCCAAATTTCATTAGTTTCTTTTGTTCTGAAAAACAAAGTTCGTCCGCCTTTAAATTCTGTTGCGTTATTCAAATAAATCATAAACGTTAACTTAGATTGTGTTGTTTCGTTTTTATAGTGAATTCCGTCCAAATGTCTATGAAAGTACTGATTTGCCGAATATTTACAAAACCTAATCCTATTATTCAATTCCTGTAAATGCCAAACCCCGTTTTCGGCTTGAATACTTGAACTTGTTTCTATGGTTTTGGGCAAGTATGGTTTTACTTTTTCGAATAATTGGTTTGCAAGAACATCGTTATCTATAACAAATCGATCATTATTTCTATAATAGGTTGGATAATTTGAAATTGCTTTTTGAAAAGAGTTTTTAATGTCAGAATTTAGTAATTGGTCACATTCAGATTTAGAAAATAACGAAGGAATTACAAAACAAGTAAAGTTTGTATCTGGTAGAATATTTTGTATTTCAATTTTAGTAGGCATCAAAGTAATTTTGTTTTTTCTTAGTACTATTTGGATTGTATTTTAAAAATGCTCTCTATAGAAAAAATAGGAATTTGTTCTACAATACTAAACAAAAAAAAGAACATTGCGATTTGCTTTTTGAGTTAAATAGAGATATTTTCATGGTTCTCATAAAGCATCGATAAAATTACACTTACAAATCTGTCTAATTCAATTTCAGTTAAGTTAAATAAATTGTCGTTTAAATATTCTTATATTCGTTTAAAAAATTGGAAGCGTAATAAGAAACAAAACAGATGAAAATCACAATACTACTTTTTCTACTTTTTAATAGTCTGTGTTTATTTGCTCAGAATGTACACGAAAAGGCTAAATTATTGAAGTCCGAAAATATAAAATTGGATAGTATAGATGTTCAGGTTTCTGTTTACGAAGGAAAAACATTTGTAACCGAAAGTTATTTTGAAAAAAGTAAAAGCAAATTAAGTGTTGTTTATTCCGGATTTGAGAAATCATCGTATCAAATTTCAACAAGAGAAAACAGTGCAATGCCCGAAGATTTTTGGCGCACGAATACATTCAAATTTGAGAACGGAAAAGTTTTAAATCGAAAGGAAAGTTTTTGCTTTAGCGGAAAAATGAATGCAATATTTGGGAAAACTGACGAAGAATACAGAAAGTATTTTAATAAAACTCTAAATTCTGAATTCGTCGAAAAGTATGTTGTCGAGTTGTTTCTAAAAATAAAAAGCAGATTTTAAAATGATACAAAAAAATGGGAGTTGATTTAAGAATTATAATTGGACATAACCTAACATCAAAAGAGATTATTGAATTTCCTTATTTGTTAAGCAAATCCAAAGAACTTAAAGACGTCTATATCGAAGAAATTCTAAGTAAAATAGATCATAATAGCTCTATTGAACGCGTATTATCAAGTCTTGAAAAAGAATATATTTGGGAAAACATTACCGAAAACGATCTCTTAGATTCTTGGGAAAATAACGAAAACCCAGAATTAGTTGGTGAAAATGGCTTTATGTCGCATTCCTTAAGTACTTATTTTGGACTATTATATTTCAATAGACGAACTGTTGAAATTTTATATTTACCAGAACACAAATACGCAAACTTGAACTACGAGTCGCACAGGAAATTTATATTCAATTATAGTAAAGCATTTGCTAAGTTTTTAGGATCTGAAAAGATTGTTTATTTTTCTGATACTTTTTCAACCCAAATTATTGAAGATTGGGCTCAGGAAGGAATCGCAATCGAATCAATAATAGATTTAGCGATAGCAAAATTTGGCAAACCTTCAGAAATATTAGAACAAGCAATCGAAAACAGATTGATAATTGAAGATATAACAAATCCTTATATTTTATAATGATGAACTTACAAGCCTTCCCTATTTTGATCACTGATAGATTTACACTTCGGAAACTTTCAAAAAATGATTCCGAAGAAATATTGCAATTGCGTTCTGACAAAGAAATAAATAAATTCCTTGACAGAAAACCGAGTAAAACACTTGAAGACGCCTTAAATTTCATTAACAATATAATTGAAAATGAAAATGATGAGCTTTTTTATTGGGCAATTACAAAGACTGGTAAGGATAAACTAATTGGTACAATTTGTCTCTTTGACTTTGTAGTCGATTCAAAGAAATGCGAAATTGGATATGAACTTCTTAAAGAATACCATGGTCAGGGAGTTATGATTGAAGCTGCGGGAAAAGTTATCGATTATATAAATAAAACGCATGGAATAAGAGTAATAGATGCACAAACACATAAAGAGAATCAAAACTCAACTAAACTTCTTGAGAAATTAAATTTTGAAAAACTGGAGAATGTAATCGAAAATAATCCGAATCTTATTTTATATAGATTGATGATTTAGTGTTATTAAAGCTCTACTCTGAGAAAGGTTTCTTTGAAATTCTTTCTAAATATCTCTGAGTTTGGGTCTAATTATTTAAATTTTATGAATCTTAAAATTTAAGCGTAACTTGTATTATAAAACAAATAGAATAAATAATTTAAAGCTTTAGTAAGCAATACACTTAATGAATAATATAGATGAAAGATTCAAAAACGATTTTGGTTCAATAGAGAAGTTAAACCAATATTTAGATTTGAATTCTATTGAAAATAATTTAGATTTAGATAATTTAAAATATAGAAATTATTCTATATCACATATTAAAGATTCCAAATATTTGTTTAATTATAATGGGAATGAATATGAAATATCACAGTTAGATCCTTATGAAGATCGTTGTTTTTATTCTTTTTCATTTTATAGTTATATATTTTCTTTAAAAAATATACTATTTGCTTCTGTAAGATCTCATAAGGTTGCCATTTTGCCTTTTTTTGAAAATATTATTTTTCATGAAAAATTTAATATAATTATCTGTTCGAAAACACCTGACAATATTGACGTCAATAATCTAAATGCAAAAAAGCTATATTACTTTGATGTGCATAGCAGATTTATTAAAGAAGAAATCGGTTATCTAACTGATCGACCAAATATTGCAATGATTGAGAATGAAATTATTCCTGTTTCATTTAACAAAAACTTTTATCTGGAAGAAATACATGATTATTATTTATTTGAGGTATCTAAAATGTTAGATGATATTGTGGTTTATAGTCTCATAGATAACAATGGCATTTTGTATAGCGAGGATTTTTATAACACTATTGTTGTAAACAAAGAAAATGATAAGGCTATTCTCCAAAAAGACGATTTTACTTTTAGTTTAGATATAAAAAACCGAATAATTAAAAAGCTGTCATATAATATGATATATGATAGCAATGATAGTTTAGTAAAAATTGTTATTAATCAGAACAGTTTATTTAAATATGGAGTTATTGATTATAAAGGCAATGAGATAATCAAACCTATCTTTGATTTTATCGATTTTACTCTTGAAAAAGATAGATTTAAAGTTTTTAGTGGTATTTATGAGTGGGTTTCTAACAAGGAGTTTAGAAATGAATTTGAAATAATAAAAGAAAACGTAAAAAGTTCTTATCAATTAAATGAACCTTATTTAGAAGGTAAACTCTTGAACGGGAAATGGGGAATTATTAATTCTAATTTAGAGCATATTATCGCTGCGGAATATGATTGGATAGAAGAATATAGTGAAGATTTTTATTTAGTAAATATTGGAGGTGAAATTTATAAATATGCATATTATGATTTAGAAGCTGCAGAAAATTTTGATAAAGAGATTTCAATTCATGATCAAATAGCTGTTTTAGGTGGAAAATGGTTTAAAATAAATAAAGAATCATTTCATACAGAGGAAATTAAAATAGAAATGTTCTATGGAGGAAAATTATTAGATAATATACCTTTAAAATTGGTTAATTATTAAATTTAAGAAGTCAAAAATATAGACATAAAAAAACTCCTTAATTTCTTAAGGAGTTTTTTGGTGGGCGATGAGGGGTTCGAACCCCCGACCCCCTCGGTGTAAACGAGGTGCTCTGAACCAGCTGAGCTAATCGCCCTATTTTATTAGGCTGCTATCATTTTGTGATTGCGAGTGCAAATATACAGCTAGATTTTGTATTTCCAAGTGTTTTTAGAAAAAAAATGAAATAATTATTCATAATCGTACTTACCAGCGTTGTGAGCCACTTTTAGTACACTATTTTATTAGAGCCTTTTAGTTTTAAGCTTTAATCCTGTTGAAATTATTGTTAAGTCGAATTGCTGTGTCTCTTTGTTGAGCGTAAATATATAGCCGTCTTTTGATGTTGGATTTTCAAAAAAAGTATTTTCACTGTCTGCATAAAGTTCAGATTTCTCTCCATCGGAATCAACAGAAAATAATTTATTCCCCACTAATTCAATAGAAAATTTTTCTGTGAGATCAGCTTCTAATGCAAAATTTCCTGTGTATTTTTTAAGTGTTTCTACTGGAAGCTCAATGGCTACACGATTTATTTTATGAGGAACTTCATAAGGTTTGTTGTCAAGAATATTTACAATATCTGCAGTTGCTTCCTGAATTGGAATGTCCGTATAATTTGAAACAAAAATGAAAGTCACATCTGTTTTTAAATTCTTATAGAAGTAAGCTCTGTAACCAGATCTTCCGCCAGCTTGAGCCAGAATTCCATCTTGTCCAAACATTTCAAGTGCCAATGATTTTTTCAATGTTTTCCCCGATAAAATTTGTTGGCTAAAACTATACAAGTCACTAATAGTCGAAAGATAATTTCCTGTTTCTGATTGGCTTATGCTTTTTTGAGAAGTTGGAATTAGCTTTCCATTTTCGTTGTCAAAGCCATAGGCAAATTTTGGAACAGACTTTTCAGAATTAAACTCCAATGTGTTATTCAATTTCATTTTCTTGAAAATTTCGTTTTGTATAAACGCCAAATATCCGTTGCTTGACGTTTTATCAATAATATAATGCAAAAGGAAATAACCAACATTAGAGTAAAATGTTTGAGTTCCTGGTTCAAATTGCAGTTTCTCCAATTTGGCTAATTCAACAATTTTCACAAGTGATAAACTTTCATAATCATCTCTGTTTGTAAGCTCTCTGGGTAAACCGGATTGATGATGCATTAATTGTTCAATCGTTATTTTGTCACCATTTGGAAAATCAGGAATGAACTTGTTTAAATGATCGTTAAGCTGGATTTTTTTCTGTTCAACAAGTTTCATAATGCTGAACTTAATGAAAACTTTAGAAACAGAGGCAATAATAAATTTACTGTCTCTTTCAATTTTTAAGCTATCTGTAACTCCTGACATATTATAGGTTTTGTCAAGTAGTATTTTTCCATGTTTTGATATAATTACATTCCCGTTGAAGTTTTTAATACTCGTTAATGCCGTGAAATACTCATCAAGTTTATGCGGTAAATTGTCGTCTTTTTGTTGTCCAAAAACACCAGCTGAAAATAGTGTGATTAATAAAAACATTGAAATTAGTTTCATTTTTTTGTCTGTTTAGTTTTAATTTTGCCGAGATGACATTACATTATCTACTACTTACGACGAATAAAGCCTTACAATGTTACACTAAAGATATAATATGATTGATTTTTTATATAAATTAAGATTCTTTTTAGAAAGCAAAAAACTAGACTAAGTATTCACAACAAGACAAATAATAAAAAAGCACTGAAAACAATTGGTTTTCAGTGCTTTTTAGATTCTTTATATTTACTTATGTTATTTCAATTGAGTAGTATTTACTCTTGTTGGCGTATCTTTTCCGCTAATAATCGAAGAAGAACTTAATGCAATTGATTTTATTATTTGGGTCATGTTATCAATATCTAACGTTTCAAATTCATCATCGGCTGTGTGATACGTTGGCTCATTATCCATTTTTGAAGTAGAAATGGTATGAGCAGGAACTCCAAGCTTGGCTAACGTAGCGTTGTCTGAACGGTAAAATAATTGTTGTTCCGGATAAGGATCTGAATAAAATGTGAAATTTGTTCCCGTTAAATTAGTTTGTAAAATCTGCCCCATATTCGACTTTTCGAAGCCTGTAATGTAAGCAGAGTTTTTGCCCCATTTAGATTCTGTTCCTATCATTTCAATATTGAACATCGCGATTACTTTTTCTGGTTCAAGCTGTTTAGAAAAATATTTGGCTCCATAACCTCCTATTTCTTCGGCTACAAATGTGGTAAAAATAATGGTACGCTCGTTGTTATTTTGTTTTTTAAAATATTTCGCAAGCACAATTACTGCTGTTGTTCCAGCGGCATCATCATTAGCACCATTATAAATAGAATCTGTTGCAGGATGCGGAGCGCCTTCTTCGGGAGAACCTACTCCTAAATGATCGTAGTGCCCTGAAAAAATAACATACTCATTTGGTTTAGTTTTTCCGGGTAATATTCCAACAACATTATTCAATGCTTTTTTGGAGATTGTATTCGTTAATTCAACAGAAAAAGTGGTCGCTTCTGTGGTGCCAAAAACAAACATAATCGTATTATTTCCAGGATTAGCAGTTATTCGATCAATATGTTGAATATTCGGTAAAACACTATCAAATGAAGGGTCAACTAGTACCAAAAGATTTTTAGTACTTTTATAATATTCATTAAATTTCTCGCCAATATTATCCCCTTTATTGATTTTTACAATAGAAATATCGCTTTTTTCAGTTAAAGAAACTTGAGGAAGGTATGAGAATGTTACGACTTTATTATTATTTATTTCTTTGCCATCAATAGTGATTTTTGAAGAAACTGCTTTAGACTCAGTCATCGAAAATTCTTGTTTGTAATTCTTTGCTGCATTGAAAGTTTGCAAACCAATTTTTTTAAACTCTGATTCTATAAAAGCTGATGCTTTGTCAATACCGGGAGTAAAAGTTCTCCTGCCCTGCATATCATCAGCCGAAAGTATTTTCTCTATACGAGTTACTTCCTTGTTCGTAATAATTTTATCAATCGATTGTCCATGAATATTAAAACATTGGCCTAGAACAAACATACTTACAATAATTTTTTTCATATTTTACTTTTATAAATAGCATTTAGTTAAACCAAAAGTACATTTATTATTTGCAAAACTTAGCGCTGGTAAAAGTTTTTAATTGAAAAAATGAGGTTTTTAATTTTTAGTATCTACTACTTTCCAGTCATTTACATTTCCAGTAAAACCTTTGCTTTTTTGGTTATGACGAATGAGTATTTCTTTTAAATTAGAAGTAAATCCTATATAGAATCTATTCTTACTTTTGCTAAGTAAAATATAAACTGCAATATTTATAAAAGTTAATAAAGCAAAAAACTCCAAAATCTAATGACTTTGGAGTTTTTGGAAATTTGTGGGCGATGAGGGGTTCGAACCCCCGACCCCCTCGGTGTAAACGAGGTGCTCTGAACCAGCTGAGCTAATCGCCCTATTTTACTAGGTTGCTATCGTTCGTGATTGCGAGTGCAAATGTACGCCTAGATTTCGTATTTGCAAGCATATTTTAGAAAAAAATGAAATACTTTTTGCAGATATTTTTTAGTAAACTCTTTTACAGCTTCTTAAAAGTAAAGAAAAATTTAAAATTTATTTACTTTTAGTTAAAAACTGGAATACGAAAGCCTAATTCATAATATTCTTTTGTAATCATTTGCTATAGTCATACATTTGCATATCTTAATTGTATACTCAAATGGCAAGATTTCAAGAAAATGATTTACCTAAGGCTAAATTAGACTCTAATTCACTTCAAAAAGCTTTCAGAATTTTTAAATACGGCAAAGGTCACAAATGGAAATTTTTCCTGGGTTTGGTCTTCTTATTATTAACAAGCGCCACTGCCCTCGCCTTTCCTAAACTAATGGGAATGTTGGTTGATTGTGTTACCAATAAAAACCTTAACAGAGCAAACGAAATTGCCGTTGGATTAATGGTGATTCTTACGCTTCAGGCGATTTTCTCTTTTTTTAGAATTTCTCTTTTTGTAAATTTTACAGAGAATTCATTGTCTAATATTCGTTTTGCATTATATGAAAATCTGGTAAAACTACCAATGTCTTTTTACTCTCAAAAACGTGTTGGAGAATTAAATAGTAGAATCAGCGCTGATATTTCACAATTACAAGACACTTTCACGACTACAATTGCAGAGTTCTTACGTCAATTAATCCTGATTATTGGAGGATTTGTTATTCTGGGAAATATCAGTCCAAAATTGACTTTAATGATGTTGGCTATTGTTCCAATAGTTGCTGTTGCAGCCGTCATTTTTGGAAGATTTATTCGTAAATACGGAAAGAAAACACAAGATAAAGTAGCCGAAAGTCAAGTTATCGTTGAAGAAACACTTCAGGGAATTAGCAACGTAAAAGCTTTCGCTAATGAATGGTACGAAATTCAGCGTTATAAAAATAAAATAAAAGAGATTGTAAAAATAGCTATAAAAGGTGGTCAATATCGAGGTTATTTTGCTTCGTTTATTATTTTATGTCTTTTTGGATGCGTAGTCGCAGTAGTTTGGTACGGAATCACATTGACTATAAAAGGCGAAGTTGAAGGCGTTGGAGATTTAATTTCATTCGTTCTTTATACAACGTTTATTGGAGCATCTTTTGGCGGAATTGCCGAGATGTATGCACAAATTCAGAAAGCGGTTGGAGCAACAGAACGTGTTTTTGAATTACTGGAAGAAACTCCGGAAGCAATCAATGCAAACCCAAAAACATCTCCTATTGAGAAAATAAAAGGTATTGTTTCTTTCAAGAATGTAGCTTTTAGTTATCCTTCAAGAAAAGAAGTTCAGGTTTTGAAAGATGTAAATTTCTCAGCAGAATTTGGACAAAAAATCGCTATTGTAGGTCCAAGTGGAGCCGGAAAATCTACAATTTCTTCACTTTTATTACGCTTTTACGATATCACTTCAGGAGAAATCCTTGTTGACGGAAAAAATATCTACGATTATGATTTAGAAAATCTTCGTGGAAACATGAGTATTGTGCCTCAGGATGTTATTTTATTTGGAGGAACGATCAGAGAAAATATTGCCTACGGAAAACCTGACGCGACAAATGAAGAAATTATGCTGGCTGCAAAACAAGCAAATGCTTTGAACTTTGTAGAAGGATTTCCGGAGAAATTTGAAACTTTGGTTGGAGAACGCGGCGTAAAATTATCTGGCGGACAACGCCAGCGTATTGCAATTGCAAGAGCATTGCTTAAAAATCCAAGTATTTTGATTCTAGATGAGGCAACATCTTCATTAGACAGCGAAAGCGAAAAACTAGTTCAGGAAGCTTTAGAGGTATTAATGGAAGGAAGAACAAGTATTATCATTGCGCACCGTCTTTCGACTATTAGAAACGCTGATAAAATTTTAGTTCTGGACAACGGAATAATAACAGAAGAAGGAACACACCAGGAATTGATAAATCTTGAAAACGGGATTTATAAAAACCTAAGTAATTTACAGTTTAGTAATTCTTAAAGTAAATTTCAATTTAGAAATTCCAAATTCCAATAAAAAAAAGGCTGAAATATCTTGATATTTCAGCCTTTTTTTGTCATTTCGAGCGACAGTGAACAGACGAAGTAAATCACACGCGAAACTCCGTTATCAAAATCGTCAATCTTTGTCGAGCTTCTCGCGAAGATTTCTCGTTCCTCGAAATGACAGACTTTACAATAATCCAAGTATAAATGACAAACCCGAAGATTTCGGAATTAAAAAAACTCCATTTGCGAATGCAAAATGGAGTTTTTTGTATAATCTATAATCTATAATCTATAATCTATAATCTATAATCTATAATCTATAATCTATAATCTATAATCTATAATCTATAATCTATAATCTATAATCTATAATCTATAATCTATAATCTATA